>Ga0115031_1000840_pt1 | contig 22417 bp, 19 predicted proteins | sample Maine_Asex4_meta_FD_87301 | JGI IMG/M metagenome (GOLD analysis project Ga0115031, IMG submission 87301) | Marine algal microbial communities from Maine, USA - Maine_Asex4_metaG | ecosystem: Host-associated > Algae > Red algae > Unclassified | place: Maine, USA | collected 2015-01-05
CCATCAACGATTTCGCGCTAGACTCAAGGTAAGAGCCGTATGAGGTAGCTCTTCACGTACGGATCTGTGCGGGGGGCTGCCGGCAACGGCAGTCCCTACCGCGATCTAGCGGCCTGTTGATTAAGTCGGCTTTCGATTTTTTATGTGAGCCGTTTGGGCGCTAGCCCCGGTTTTGCAATGACGAAACCGAGGCTAGCGCCTAAACGGCTCACTTAATCAACAAGCTACTAGTGCCATAGCGGCTGATCCTAATATTTAGCCTTGACGAACCACTCGTCGAAATCGTTGACGTGCTGGAAAGACCGGTCTAAACGGACTCAATTTTGCGAAGCGTCCAAAACGCTCCGATTTTGGGCTTTATTTAGCGTGGCCACAGCGAATAACTCTAGCGTTGAGATTCGGCTGATTTGCCTGTTTTACTGAAGTAAGGTTTCTCTGATTCGTACAAGGCAAGCCGTTGAGTGTACTCCTCCTTCTTCTTGTCAGTTTTTGCCAGCTCCACAGCTTGGTTCGCATACTTCACTGCGGCCGCGAATTCACCCTGTTCGGCGTAAGCCGCGGCAAGGGTGTCGATGAAACTGGCGTCCTCCCAATTGGCCGTTTCGCACGCTTTGGTTACGATTTTAATGGCCTTTTCACCGTCGCGATAGTTGTCGCTGGGGCACGTTGCGTAGAACCAGCCGACGGTGTTAGAAATTTCCGAAACCGTACCACCAATTTTCTCTGCTTCCTGAAAGTCTTTTTTCGCTTTCGCAAAATCGCCCAGACCTAAGTAAGCAACACCACGGTTTGCGTACACCAACGGGTTTTCGCCTGAGAGCTTCAAAGATTCGGTGTAGTCCTGGACCGCCTTTTCGTATTCACCCAACTCAACAAAACAGACGGCCCGATTATTGTAGGCCAACGGTAGACGCGGTGCGTAGGTAATAGCGCGATTGAGATCAAACATCGCTTCGGCGTACTTGCCTTGTTTGTACAATACCCACCCGCGCTGATTCAGCGAAACCGCATTTTTAGGTTGAATGTCGACAGCTTTGTCAGCTTCGGCGAAAGCCTCATCCAGTTTGTTCTTGCTAAGAAAGATATTGCTGCGACCGACGTAAGAATCTGAAATGCGTTTATTGATTTCAATTGATTTGTCATAGTCCGCCAGCGCTCCTTCGAGATCTCCGTCTCCGTATTTGGCGCTGCCGCGACTGACGAAGTACCAAGGATCCGACTTGTCTAATTCGATTGCTTTATCGTAAGCTTCGATCGCAGCGTCGTAATTGTTGACGGCGTAGTGAACGATGCCAAGATTGAAATACGCGTGAGCAAATTTTGGCGCAAGCTTGACCGCGTACCGAATGTCTTTAAACGCTTTGTCGTAGTTGCCTTGAGCCTTGTAAACGATTCCGCGATTGTTCCAAGTAATCGCATTGGCTTTGTTGACCGCGAGTGACTGATTGAGATCCCTAAAAGCCGGTATCAACTCTTCTTTCTCGTATCGAATCATGCCGCGATGGGCTAACGCTGCGAAGTCTTTATCATCGGTCTCAATGCGCTTTGAAAAGTGAGCCTCGGCGTCGTCCAAGTTCATCACATACTCCAGCGGCAACCATCCGTTAACACCTTCCATCGAGCACCATTTACCCTGTTTGGCGATGACTGTGTAGATCGAACCTTCAACGACCCGACCAACTTCCTTGGCTTTGATTTTCGTTTTGAAGTTTCCTGTAACACACACACGGTCGCCAATTTCCTGAGCGGACGAGTCGGTCGACGCAAACGTCAACAGCATGATGCTGACGATTATTGCGTTGAGAACCGATCGAACTGAACGGCGGATTGAAAAATTCTGGTCTGGGGTAGGCATAACTATTAACATTGATATCGAGACATGGGGTTTTTTTAAGGGACCGCCGGTAATTGATCGTTATCGATCTAAAAAAGAGATTATTCACAAAGTGTATTTTCTGCAAACCCGCGAAACGCCAATTTGAATATCAGGACTCATAGCTTGGGCAATTCAAGCGGTCTGTGCGGGCTAATGGGCTATTTTCCGATACAGAATCGGCCAAAAACAATATCCAGAACATCATCGTTGTAGACAGTTCCAACGATTTGCCCCATCGCATCCAACGCTTGGCGAATTTCAGCAGCGACAATCTCTTGGCCAAAGTCGCCTTCGGCCGCTTCCAAAGCCCCCGCGATGCTAACCGCAGTAAGACGCAGACTCTCGCGCGTCCGCAGTACCGTCGAACCCACAATGGCATTTTCGCTGGTCGAAAACGCTACCGCCGTCGCCGATATTTCGAACTTCAATCGCTCAAGGTTGTCGCCGGTGTGGCTGCTGACCTCGATCAGTTTTCGCCGGGCACCGGTAAGCCTGGTGACTTGATTCTGCAATTGCCGGGTCGAGCCAACATGGTGGTCAGATACGTGTTCGAACAGTAGATCAGATTTTGTGAGGACCAGCAGAAATTCTATGCCGTTGCGTTGAAGCAGTTCCATCTGCTCGGCCGCCCAGTTGTGACTTTGCGCGTCGGGACCGACGCAGAGGAGAATCAATTGAGCGTGGTCGATTTCCGCGAGGCGCTTTTTCTGAGCGATGTGCATGATCCGCGAATCAGATTTATCAGCGTCAGCGTCGACTGATTCCAATCCTGCAGTGTCGATCAACTGAACGGCAATGCCCTCCAACGCCGTCGTGGCGCTAACAAAGTCAGTTGTCGTTCCCGCAACGTCAGTGACGATGGCTTGATCGGATTCAAGCAATGCGTTGAAAAGACTGCTTTTGCCAACGTTAGGTAAACCGGACAATGCGACTCTGAATTCCTGTCCGTCACCGCCACGTTGTTGGATTTGTTGCTCAATAATTTCGACTTGTTGCAATCCTTCTTTCAATGCCAATACGATTTGATCTGACGCGATGAATTCGATGTCTTCTTCAACGAAGTCCAAACCGGCCTCAAGTTCAGCCAAAACATTCATCAGCTTTATTTTTGTTTCTGCCAGTGGGCCGGTGAGTCCACCCGAAAGTTGATCCAGAGCGACCGACAGCTTCTTCTCCGATTCGGCATCAATGACGGCTAACACCGCTTCCGCTTGAGTCAAATCCATTCGGCCCGACAGAAAAGCCCGTAGAGTAAATTCGCCCGGCTGTGCCAATCGTGCGCCGTTGTCGCAAAGACGCTGGAGCGCCATTTCCATCAACGGCGTTGATCCGAATGTGTGAAATTCCGCCGAAGGTTGGCGAGTGTAACTGCGGTGATCAGGCCAGAATAGAACCGTCGCGGGGAGAAGAGTCTGAGGCAGACCGATGCTGCCAGTGAATCGAGTTGCACGCTTAACGTTTTCTAGTTCCGCAACATCATCAAAGACAAAAGTTTCGGCAACGATTTCAGCGACCGCGGGTCCGCTGATTCGAATAATGCCGCGGGCACCACCTCCCGTCGGCGAAGCAATCGCAGCAATCGTATCGTCGGTGGTGAGATAAGCCATACACTTCTAGGGGGCCGTCAAAGCAAAATGGTTTTAATGGCAGATTTCGCAGGCAGTTTAATGACAAGCCGGAAGGAGACCGTGTGTCGCCCTGCCAAACGCCGACACCTGCCGGCGAATCGTTAAACGAATAGAACTTTGCACTAATTGAGGTAGCAATCAACGCCGCGCGAATCAACGCCCGTAACGTCTTGGAGGACATTGTCTCCATGACGCCGAAGCGATTTGGCCCACATCAATTCTGATTTTTCAAAGATGATATCGGGATCGCCTTCGATAGGATACCATAGGGCCGCGTCGATCTCGGCATGGATCTGTCGCGTTTGCCAACCAGCGATGCCCAACACGATCCGGTAGTTTGCTGGTGAACTATTGACAGAGATTAGGCTTTGATCGTTGGAATCGTTTCCCTCCTCTTCAACCAGCATCTGTAACGCATCCTGCGAACACGATACAAAAACGCCGTCGCGCAATTGCACCTCCGCGAGGTTTTCGTTTTGATGCAGCGCCATCACCGGTCCGTTTAAGGGGCCGCCTATCATCAACGAATCCCTCTGCGATCGCAATTGCGAGTGCTCTTGAAAATCAGACACCTGTTGCAAACTGGCACTCTCATTAAGCCGAACGCCAAATACGCCTTCATCGGAATCTTGGACGACCAAAATTACGGCTTCGGCCATCGGCGTATGGTTGAGCCGCGGCGTTGCGACCAAAACAGTTCCAGACAAATTTGGCCGTTGAGGGAAGTAAGATTCAAAACGATTCATAAAGTCTCTTTCGTGCTAAACACACTGGGGCAATTGCCAAAAAACGTGGCTGAGACTGTGTTGTGCAACCACCGTGCCGTTAAAAAAAGGCCGTTTTCCCCGTGTTTTTTAGCCGAAGCTGAGTGTCTGAGGGCTCGAGACTGCAACAATGGCAGGTTGAAAACCTGCCTCACGTGGCTTTTGTATCTACACACAAAATGCTGTCATTCGACGGTATCTTGGTAGTACTTCAGCGGTCTGAAGTTGTGGTGCTACATCCGAAGGATTACGCAAATCAGCCGCCAAGCGATAGCCCAATGGCACTTACTTTACCTCCAATCAGCCGCCACGCGATAGCGTCCGGTTCATTCGCGCTAACGAAAAACCGGGAGCTATCGCTCGGCGGCTGATGAGAGTATCAAAAGTTTCGTCTAAAGTTTCGTCTAGAGTAAGTGCCATTAGGCGATAGCCACCGGTTTGGTCCCCTCAAATTACAACGGGACCGAACGCTATCGCGTTGCGGCTGATAAGTGCAACTTCAGATAGCTGAATTGTTACGTATCTTGCTGTTTTTAGAATTTCACTAACCTGGATATTGCATTAGCCGCATGGCGATAGCCATCGGTTGCTACGAATATCCGGCGGAACCGGACGCTTTTCCGTCGGCTGATAGAGAACGTATTTATCGACTTTCGAATGAAAACGTTGATGGTCAACGATAGACTAAAAAACAAAAGAACGCGTGCAATATCTGGGCTAAAGGGCATGGCGATTCTGAAAAACTCCCTCAGTTTCTCTTACCCAATTTCTCTTACCCTGTTTGTTCGCCCCGCTGTTGGCAGCGGTGAAAGAAGATAGTGTTGCTCACCTGCGTCGTTGCGATCAGCATGGCGTACCTGATTGCGTGGCGGCTTGAGCGCGACCAAAGCCCCCAGCAGAAGAATGGAAAGACGTTTTCGTTCGACTCAGTGGTCGGCAAATGCCCTATGGAAAAAAGTTCACTGCACCGACTTTACTGGCAGGATTTTGCGTGCTGCTATCCATGTTGAATATCCTTGAAACAGCTAAGATTCTTGATTGAATACCCACTTTTTGTTTGGCATCTTTCGATCTTTAAAACAACTAAATTCGCGGTCAATGTCGGCTTATTGAAAGAGCGGCATCCGGGTTACACCCGTTTTTGACCTGCTGTGAACGCTGTCCTTGAACGAACCTTTAAGCTCCCGGCAGCCCAATTGGGTCGGCGCGGCCGACGGCCAGAACGGGTACCGGACAGTCCAACGATTCGGCGACGGCCCTGAAAAATTCGGCTTCGGCGATTGTGATTTCATGATCGTAAGTAATTAGCACCGCGGCAGCGTAGAGGAATTTTTTCTTCACCATCATCGAAGCTTGGTGCAAGGATCGCATGCATGATTCAAGCTGTTCAATGTTCCACGGCTCGGGTTGGGCACCGCCCTGCCCTGCTTCGCCAAGTTCAACGGCCTGCAACGCCAACGCATACGCACGATGGGCCACTCCGGGATCAGCTTCCTCTTTATTCTCTAAGACGCTTCCAATATGGCTGGCGGAGGCGAACGCGGAAAGCATCAAACGGATTTCGCGCGAAACCCGGGAAGCCGTCTTATATAACACGCGCGGTTGTTTACGAAAGTCAAACCGTCTATCGAGATGCATCAGCAAATGATGGCGTACGATAAATTCGAACAGACTTGTTTTGGAGTCAAGCTTGACCAACTGCTGAACCGTGTATCGGAATTTCTCATACTGTTGTGGAGAAAGATCTGCCAGCGAACCCTGGATCATCTCCATCAACGGCAATCGAAGGGCCAGCTCCATTAAGTGAATCGACGGCATTAATTTGCGAGTCGTTTCCACCGTCATTTCACCTTCGGTCTTTTCCAAATATTCCCACTGCTGGTTTGAATACGCGCGATCATCATCGACCAACATGGCGAACGCCACGCAACGCGCCGAATAGGGATGATGAGCGGCTTCGACAACGGCAGAGGGTAATTTCTCGATCAACGCTTGCGACCGTTTAACGTCGGCAGGGTTGGGGGATCCGATCGCAGCCAACAATAGCAGAGGGTCGATCGAGAATTTCTCAGCAATCTCAGCAGGTAGCATTTGCCCCAACGGTGTCCTGAGCATCGGCTTTCTTGTTTCTTCTTGATCGCGCTGCTCTCGCGCCGCAGCACGTCTATCTTCGATGGCCTTACGGACTTTGAAATAGCCTTTGAAGTCTCCGTTGAAGTCCTCGTCAATTTGCTGAATGCGAGGGACTAATGGCGGATGCGTTGAAAACATGCTAAACATCATCGACGAAAAACTATTCGCAAAGAACATATGGCTCATCTGTTCCGCCGCCGGCGTCGCCATCGCGGAACCGGCACTGGTCGCGCCGATCACCTTCAAAGCGCCGCCCAACCCTTCTGGGTAGCGCGTGAACTGAATGGCTGACGCGTCGGCCAGATATTCGCGCTGACGAGACAACGTCGCTTTGATCCATTTTGCAAAGAATTGCCCGATGGAACCAAAAATCAATAGGGCCAGAGCGATCGCCAGAATCGGTCCGGCACCACCCTCGTTCTTACCTCCGCTTCTGCGACGGCCGCGGCCGCCCATGCTACGCAGTGCAAAGTAGCCAATCGTCGCCAGCATCTGAATGCCAAACAAAACGCCAATCAAACGAATGTTGATCCGCATGTCGCCATTGAGAATGTGGCTGAATTCGTGAGCAATAACGCCCTGAAGTTCGTCGCGGTTGAGCTGATTGAGGGTGCCTTGGTTGACACCGATAACAGCATCAGCGGGGGTGAAGCCGGCCGCGAACGCGTTGATGGCCGGCTCATCGGGCAAAACATAAACGGGTGGCACTGAAATACCAGAGGCCAATGACATCTCTTCGACTACGTTCAGCAACCGCCGCTTCGAAAGGTCGGTCGTCGAAGCGGGGACACGAACGCCGCCCAGCGACGCTGCGATATGAGCGCCACCGCCTCGAAGTTCAGCGATCTTGGCAAGGCTGGCTCCCCCAATTACTAACAGGTTAACTCCGGCGACGATGGCGAACAGTTGAGGGTGATACAGAGAAAAGACCTCAGCCTTCATGCCGTCGTTGGGGTCGCCGCCTGCCTCAAGTGCGATGTGTTGTTGGGAAAATCCCAAGGCAATCGCGATCGTGACGTACAGCCCGATAATGATCGACACGACCGCGATGATGTACAACGCAATCAACCATTTGGTTTTCTGACGCCGAAGTTCTTGAGCTGCGAAAAAGTCCACGAGTAATATCAGTCCACGAGAAATACCGAAATTGTTAAACGTTACCCAGCCTTAGCACGGAATTTTAATCTGCTTTTTTCGCGAGGCCAGCGGGTCAAAAATTCGAGCTGCTTCTACCGCGAATTAGAAGTTGACTTCAGGAGCATCGCGACTTGCTTCGTTTTCTACTTCGTACAGTTGAGCGTTCTCAAATCCGAATGAACTGGCGATCATGCTGGCAGGAAAGACTTCGCGAGCGGTGTTGAAAATCGTGACCGCATCGTTGTAACCTTGACGTGCGAAGGAAATTTTATTTTCGGTCGACGTTAGTTCTTCTTGTAGCGCCAACATGTTTTCGTTGGCTTTGAGATCGGGATAGTCTTCGGCGATCATCATCAAACGCCCCAACGCCCCGTTGAGGTTGGATTCGGCGCCGGCGAGGTTGTTCATCGCTTCGGCGTCGCCAGGGTTTTTTGATGCGTTGGACGACGCTGACATCGCTTGATTGCGAGCGTTAATGACAGCTTCGAGCGTGTCCTTTTCGTGTGCCATATATCCCTTGACGACGTTTACCAAGTTTGGGATCAGATCGTGGCGACGCTTCAATTGGACGTCAATTTGCGAAAAAGCATTCTCGTAGCGATTGCGGTAGGTGACCAAGCGATTGTAAACGCCCATCACCCAGCCCGCGATCAACAGAAACAGGACGACTAAAACGCCAATGAAGATCAGAAATGCATACATAAATCAAACTTTGGGTTCGTAATCAAATTTGGAACGTGGGATAAGCTTCCAGCCTGTCAGGCAAAAAATGACAGGCTGGAAGTCCAACCCACCTTATTATGCGGTGCTTGTCCGCTCGGGTAAACCGTTGGTTGCGGTCTATTTGGCCAAACGAACTTCTTCGGCAGCGCTGGGACGAAAATAAATCGGTGACAGCGACCACGGATCATCCACGTCGCCACTAGCAAATCGGTGTGCCGCGATACTGGCAACCGATTCAATATCACCGTGCCGAAAATCGTCTGATTCAACAACGACACCATCAAGATCAGCCAAACGATTCCGAGCATCTTCGGTCAAAATTTTCAGGCCCGGCCCGGTCAGCAATGCCGGCCCGCTGATCTGATCTGCCCAGTGCTGCGCCAAAACCAACCGGCTGTCGCCCTGTTTCTCGACCCTCTGATCGCCGGTAACTTGGAATCTGCCAGCGAAGATTTGTTTGCGCTGCGCATTGACAATTGCTTCAACGGTCTGGCCCTGTTTCAACTGGTGCCGTCTTGACGCCGCAAGGGCAAGGGCTTCAAGAACATCAACACCTACCAGTGGGACATCGCGCACAAAGGCCATTGTTTTTGCCGCCACAACGCCCACTCGCAACGGCGTGAACATGCCGGGGCCACGAGTCACCGCGATCAAGCCAAGATCCGCCGGCGTTAAATATCTTTGCATCAAACAAAACTGGATCATTGGCAACAGCAGCGTCGATCCCCCGGGTGCCGCTTCATCTGCCCCTTCTTTAGGAGGGGAGTAATGGTGGGCGATGAAATCTTGATAGTCCGTCTTGAACAAGCATTTGCCGTCGTCGAACACGGCGACGGCATTATTTCGATCGAAAGTCTGAAGCGTTAAAGTTAGCACGATTGTTTTATGTGATTTACTTGATTACAAGGAGGCTGTGAATGTCAAGCAGGACACTTTTGCCGAATTGGCTTATATCCAGTTTTGCATCGGAAAGTACGCTACCGACGATTATTGTAGATATCCGGTTTTGCACAGCCTTTGACGAATTCACAAATGAGCTGTTATCAACTAAATTTGATACCGCACCCATATTTTATGGTTATATATGTTAAAGTTGTGCGACAAAAGAACTAGGTGGCGTCCCTTATCCGATCGGCGTCCATTATCTTTGATCGCGGCGGCGAAATTTCGCTGGTCGCGGTTTACTTATTATTCGTTGAAGATGGTCTTTTTCATTCCGTTAATTTTGTTATCTCACCAATCGCTGACTCATAACTCCCACCATTTGCCTGTGATTTCAACAACATTACACGCTCCAAGAAAGCTGCTGAAGTGAAACGAGCCATAATTAGCGACATCCATGGCAACCTCGAAGCCCTTACCGCTGTTCTCACCCGGATAGATCAACTCAATGTCGACGGCATTATTTGTCTAGGCGACATCATTGGCTACGGTCCAAATCCGATCGAATGTTTGGATTTGGTGATCGAGCGATGTGGGTTGGTTATTCTGGGAAATCACGATCAAGCTTCGATTTTTGACCCAGAGGGATTCAATCCCGTTGCAATGAAGGCCATTTATTGGACGCGCGAACAGCTTGAGGGCGATCCGAACATGGACCGCTCCGATCAGCGCTGGGACTATTTGGGTGGACTGCCTCGCCGGCAAGACGAAGGCGAGTTCTTATTCGTGCATGGTTCGCCTCGAGATCCGACCAATGAATACGTTTTTGAAGAGCATATCTACCAAAAACCGATGATGGACGCCCTGCTCAGCCGTTTTGAGAAGTTTTGCTTTCAGGGGCATACACACATTCCGGGCGTCTTCACAGAGGGTTGTAAGTTTATCCCACCGAGTTCCTTACCTGACGGCATCTACAATCTCACTGAAGAGAAATGTATGTTCAACGTCGGTAGCGTAGGTCAACCACGAGACGGGAATCGGGATTCGTGCTTCGTTGTTTTAGACAGCGAAGCCCGCACCGTGCAGTACTATCGTGAGCAATACCCGGCAGAAGAAACTCGAGACAAGATCTACGCGATCTCCGAATTGGAGAACATGCTGGGAGACAGGTTGCTGGGCGGTCGATAGGCGTCTCCATTTTCAGTTTCGAAACCTCCTTTCAAATCGGCAAATCCTACTGTCAAACTTCTCCTGTGGCGATATATTAGTCGGTGTCGGTTCTAAGAAAACGTCTAACGCAAAACCACCATGACGAAAGTAATCGTTGTCTAAACTCGCTATTATCAGTGATATCCACGGAAATATCGAAGCCCTTTCTGCGGTGATGGAAGATATAAAAGCGCAGGGAGTAGATGAAATATTCTGCTTAGGGGACGTAGTCGGTTACGGGCCCAACCCGCGCGAGTGCATTGATGTTTGTCGCGATTTTAAACTTGTATTGCTTGGCAACCATGATAACGGAGCCTTGTTTGACCCCGATGGCTTCAGCAGCGGCGCCGAACGCGCTATCTTCTGGACGCGGCAGCAATTAGAAGATACCTCGATTGAAGGCGCGGCTGAGCGATGGGATTTTCTGGCGAAACTTCCCCGTACGCATCGAGTGGGCGACCACCTGTTCGTGCATGGATCGCCTCGCAGCCCACTCAACGAGTACGTTTTTCCTGAAGACGTTTACAACCAGCGAAAAATCGAACGGATTTTTGGTTTCATTCACCAATATTGCTTCCAAGGTCACACCCATGTGCCGGGCGTCTTTACGGAGAATTGCCGTTTCTATTCACCGACCGAAATCGGCAACGAGTTCCTGCTAAACGAGCAAAAAGTGATGGTCAACGTCGGTAGCGTCGGCCAGCCACGCGACGGCGACCCTAGAAGCAGCTACGTAACGGTCGACGGCAACACTCTGACATTTCATCGTGTGCAATACGATCCGACTGATACATGTGCCAAGATCTATTCGATCGAAGCATTGGATAACTTCCTCGGTGATAGGTTGCTCGAAGGGCGATAGTGCCGCAACGAGCCTTAGATTTTGATCTAGGGGCAGGCATCACAAACTGTTTCCCGAAATGATTCCCCCAATGTCCAATGACCAATGACAATTGATAAATTTTGCCAGCTTTATGGCCGCGATGAATTTGTCATTCGTCATTGAAATTCACTTCTTCTTGACGCACTCTTCGACTGAACCACGGCCACCGATCCCCCGTGGTGGGAATATACTCTGTTTTTTCGCCATAATGTGCATCTTAGGGATGAAGTGAATCCTCGGTTTACTTTAAAATCCGCGATTCCCCTTTCCAATATCTGACGATGTTTGGAGAATACGCCCCTGCTAACGCCTTAAAATCAGGGCCCGTTTTCTGGTCGACTTCGATCTGATCTCATGATTTCGGCAGTTTTTCCAGAGACAGGATTCATTCGGTGAACGTCCGCGCGATTCTATTTGTAGTACTTTCCTTCATCATTTTGATGGTGTCGGTTTTAATGCGTCCGGCCCCCAACGTCGGTGTGCGACCTGGTGATCAGGTTGAAACGGAACTCCTCGTTGATGAATCCGCCGTTGGCAACGGCGAAACGGAGCTCGACGGTGCAGACAGTGCGGACGGCGCAGACGGGGTTGTCGGGGTTGTCGGGGCCGTCGGGAAAAATGACGCCGCTTCAATCGAAGCGATCGTGGAAAAGGCTGATACGTCTAGGCAGAAATCAGAAGACAATAAGGCCGAGGGTTCGGACGATCAAAACTCAAAAGATGACGTTGCCGGCAAAACTTCGGTCGACTCCGGCCGAGTGGCTCAAGAAGACGGCGTTGAGGTCAAATCGTCGCCGGTGGTGGGGCTTGGAGTCACGGACCCTTTAGAGGATTCGCAAATCGAAGATTTGATCGAGTCGCGTCGGCCGGCGCGATCGCCGCAAAAGAATGCCCTTCTAAATTCTTGGAGCTACCGTGCTCAGGAAATGCAGGGTGACCTCACCACAATCGGTTCACTAGCCCCAGACAGCGGCCAACGATATCTGATCACAGCGAATTCGCTCGGCGGGACCATTCGTCGCATCGAGCTTAACCATCGCAAGGAGAACGGTCGACATTTCTATCGCGATTTAGAGATCACTTACGGTTACATCGGATCCTTAGACTGTTTTGACGCTTCGGAGGGCTGCAAGATAGGCATCGTTGGAGCGGGAACTCCCGCGGACATCGCCGGACTCAAACGCGGAGACGTTGTCAACTCAGTTGGCGGTGTCGACATCACCAGCAAGTACGAGTTGGAAACCGCGTTGGCGAAAACTTTGCCGGGCGATGACGTTGAAATTAACATCACCCGCGATGGAGAACCCTCAAGTGTTGTCGTAAAATTGGGTGAGAAACCAATCGAGTTGATCCGTCCTGAACCGGGCATGATCGATCCGACGCGGAAGCTGATTGAGTCGTTTTCGTTGTCCTTGATGAAGCCTTCGGAAGACGTCAACGAAATGTGGGATGCGTTGGGCGGCGATATGCTTCACCGCCAATGGGATGTTCGTCAGACAAATATTGACGGCAGTGATGCGATTGAATTCACCTACACAATCCAATCGTCTCAACTGCAGGAGTTTGAAGTCGCGGGGCCGCTACGTGTGGTAAAGCGATATATCCTGCCAAAGTTCGAGCCCACCGAAGAACTCAAACCAAGCAGTTTTCATTGGAATTTTGAGATCGAGGTATACAACGATTCGAATGAAGCTCAAAAGCTAGGTTACTCGTTGATCGGACCGACGGGGACGCCTTCGGAGACTTGGTGGTACGCCAACAAGATTTATGGTGGTGGTGGTTTGACAGGTATTGGCGGTGCTCGTGATGTAACGGCATCGTTACCCGAAGAAGGCTACGTGTTTGCTGGAAACGCGGACGTTATTAAAAATTTGAACAAAAAGCCTCCAGAACCGACGTTTGTTATTAGCCCTTACGACACCGTCACAACACCTGAAAAGGGCCGCTGGAATTGGGTGGGCATCGATGCTCAGTATTTCAATATCACGATGATCAATAAGGACCAAACCTCCTTAGCCAATAACATCAACGCTGTGGGCGACGGCGCCGAAGTCCCCAAGAATTCGCGTGAGCAACGTTTGGTCGATTGCACGTCGCTGTTGTTCGAGAAGTTCGACGTGCCAGCCGGTGGGAGCGTCATGCGCTCTTTCCAGATGTTTGCTGGCCCCAAAGAGAAGGAAATTCTGTCAGCTTTCGGGCTCGACGATAACCGAGCGTTTGGTTGGTTTTGGTGGTGTTCGAAGCCGTTGGTATGGCTACTGCATGTGTTTTACTTCCTCACCGGCAGTTTTTCCTACGGCATTCCAATCATCATGCTGACGATTCTTGTTCGTTGCTTCATGATTCCGTTCTCTCGTAAAGCGGCGCTCAACGCGCAAATGATGCAAGCGTTACAGCCGAAGATGAAAGAGATCACTGATAAGTACGAGGACCTGCAGGAACGGGGAGCAGCTCAGCGCGAGTTGTTCGCTAAGCACAATTACAATCCGTTGGGCGGTTGTCTGGTGATGTTTATACAACTGCCCATTTTCCTCGGGCTGTATCGTGGACTTTCAGTGGACATTGCCTTGCGAGATCAAGCGCTGATTCCAGGCTTAGCATGGTGCAGCGATCTGTCTGCGCCCGACAAGTTCATGTATTGGAAGGATTGGATGCCGGCTGCGCTCGGTGCCGAAGGTGGCTGGTTGGGACCCTATTTGAACATCCTGCCGCTGATCACGATGGTGTTGTTCTTGGTTCAGCAAAAGCTGTTCACGCCCCCGGCCATGGACGATCAGCAGAAAATGATGCAGAAGATGATGGGGTTCATGATGATCTTTATGGGCGTCATGTTCTTCAAAGTGCCATCGGGGTTGTGTTTGTACTTCATCACGTCCAGCATCTGGGGCATTCTGGAACGGAAGCTGTTGCCAAAACCAAAGCTAGACACGGATTCTTTGGACTTAGATGCACCGGTTACAATTTCCAAGGCGGCGCGTAAGAAGATGGATCAAGAGGCGGCGAAAGTGGAAGAGAAGCGTCAGCGAAACGCTGATCGAAAACGCGAACTAAAGAAGCGTAACGAAGGACGGTAAAGAAGCGTTAGGGCTGGGCGGCGTCAGCTAAGCCCAATTCAATCCTGTCGAATTCTTTAGACGCTCTTCGAAGTTTCCAAGTAGTCCGCCGACGACATCCCAGCGGTTGACGCGTCTGATTTCAATATCACCTTGCTCGTTGATTCGAATAATGGATTGAGAATCGACGCCTGCGACATGCAGGTCGTTTTCGTGTAGTTCGCCGTCGTCGATAAGCGTTTCGAGTTGGGCGCCCGTCATTTCAATGAATTTCATAGGTTGAGTTTCGTAGTGTCGTCTTAGGGCTATTTGGGTTGAGATCGACCGTCGATCACATCGCCATCTATGTTAACTCGGCGAGCCTGTGACTTAGATTTAAGGATGGGATCTTTGTCGTTTGATTCGGTCAAACGCAGAAGTTTAATCAAATCGTCGATGCGTTTTTGTTTTCGATCAAAACTGATTTTCATCCAATCGATAACATCTTGCTCAGTTAGGTGATGCTGTTCTCGAACATCGGCAATGGTGGTCGTGCCATTTAAAATCCTGTGGACAATGCCGTCCCGGAATTTTTCTGTAAAACGGTCAGATCGCGCACTCCGCATGACTAGTGATTGGTCGTTGCGGAGAAAGTTGCCGGCAGAAGTCTGAACAACTTTTACGTCATCGTCGGCTTTTAAATTTTCTACGTTATCGTTCATGAATTTTGACCTTCCTGTGGCCGGCCATGTCTCGGAATGTCCAAGAAAAGTTGAATGGTTCGGGTTCGTTTTGCATCTCAGCGATATCCACATTCTTGGACGCGCACCCAAAAATGTTTGGCACCTGTTGGAATTTCAAATGGCTCCGATTTTATCCTACCTTTTTCTGGCCAGTGGTGGAACATTCTGAGATAACTTCAATGTAGATATTTTAGCCTGATTGATACGTGAAGGCCGGGAAAACCGTCACAGGTTGGCTATTTTTTGCCAGCGCTCGATTAACGATTGGAATAGTGGGCTTAATAGCTAAAATGACGTGACCACGTAGTCTGTTCTGTTTCTTGTTTAACGATTTGCCGGCAGGCGTCGGCGTTTCGCCCCGGGAGAAAGACGGTCGCCTTCCGGCTTGTCGTTAAACGGACCTATTGAATCTGCCACCAATTTCTGTGAAGAACCAAACAATAAGGATCGTAGATGAAAGCTCTTGTGACCGGCGCGAACGGTTTTTTGGGTTCGTACCTCGTCAGGCAACTGCTCCAACGAGGCTACGACGTAACCGCGATGACGCGCCGTCATGATCAGGGCTTGGCCAACTTGGGGGCCAAGGAAGCGATTGGCGACGTGCGTTCAATGGAGGCCGTAACGGCCGCGTGTGAAGGTCAAGATGTCGTGTTTCACGCCGCAGCGATTTCTGGCATCTGGGGGCCGTGGAAATTGTACTACGAAACCAACACAATCGGCACCAAGAATGTTGTCGAAGCGTGCCGATCATCGTCAGTGCGAAGATTGATCTACACCAGTAGTCCGTCTGTGACATTTGACGGCAACCACCAGTCCAACGTAGATGAATCGGTGCCCTACGCTCGGCACTGGCTGTGCCACTATCCGCACTCCAAGGCCCTTGCGGAGCAGCACGTCCTGCAGGCCAATGATAAGTATGATTTGTTGACTTGTGCCCTCCGGCCGCATTTAATCTGGGGACCAGGCGACCGTCATTTAATCCCACGACTGATTGATAAAGCCAAGAAACGTCAGCTGCGTCGAGTCGGCGATGGCGCAAATTTGGTCGATACAATTTACGTAGAAAACGCCGCCGATGCTCACATTGCGGCGGCCGAGGCGATGGACGATGGGGCAGCGGTTTGCGGCAAAGCGTATTTCATTTCGCAAGGCGATCCGGTGAATTGCTGGGGGTGGATCAACGAAATTTTGGAACTGGCTGGTTTGTCGCGGGTGCGAAGTTCGATTTCGTATCGGGCCGCTTATCGCTTGGGGCACGGCCTAGAAGTTGTTCACGAAACCTTCAATCTTAGATCCGAACCTCGGATGACACGATTTCTGGCGGCTCAACTGGCGAAGAACCATTATTTCGATATTAGCCGGGCCAGACGCGATTTCGGTTTTTCGCCCAAAGTCAACAATTCGGTTGGCATGCAAAAGCTGCAAGAATCCGTTTACCCGATGGCTTCGGGTGACGATGATTAGCGACCGGTTTACACCAGCTTCGCTGAATGCGGTGCATGGCAGGTTGAAAACATGCCCCCGGTCGAGCAGTTTTTCAACCTGCTGTGAGCGCGGCTCTTCAATTGAGCCGATCGAAAATCCAAGCGACAACGAGGGAATAACTGTGGCAGAATAGCTGGTTGCGAAATTTGCCCAAACGCGGTATTTTTTTGGCTATCTCGAACCACGTTTTAGGACCTCCATGCCGAACTTTCCCAAACCAACCGAACTCCCCGACGACCAACGCATCGTAATCACGGGTCTCGGACTCACATCGCCCAACGGAAACAGTTTGGACGAATTCCGCGACAGTCTTTTGAATGGCCGCAGCGGCATCAGCGATTATGAGATTCGTTATTTTGGAAAAACGGTTGCCGGTGTTTGCGACTTTGATGTTAAACGCCATCAATCCCGCCGCGACGCTCGCAGGGGAACGCGTGCTGGAAGCGTTGGGATTTATTGTGCACGCGAAGCGATCGTTGATTCGGGAATCGATTGGGCAAACACCGACAGCAGTCGCGTCGGCGTTTACATTGGCATTACCGAACACGGCAATGTCGAAACGGAATCTGAGATCTACGAGATCAGCAAGTTTGACTACGACACTAGCGTCTGGACTCACCACCACAATCCGCGGACCGTCGCCAACAATCCGGCTGGCGAAATCGCGCTCAACATGAGCATCACCGGGCCGCACTACACGATTGGCGCGGCGTGTGCAGCGGGCAACGCGGGACTGATTCAGGGTCTGCAAATGCTGCGATTAAAGGAATGTGACCTCGCCCTGGCCGGAGGCGTGTCGGAGAGCATTCACACGTTTGGCATTTTTGCGGGCTTTAATAGTCAGGGAGCACTGGCGACTCACGAGGATCCAACGAAAGCTTCTCGTCCATTCGACGTCAACCGAAACGGTATCGTCGTTGCCGAAGGAGGCTGTATTTACACGCTGGAGCGGCTGTCTGATGCGACGGCCCGCTCGGCGAAGATCTATGGCGAGATTGTCGGTTATGCGATGAATACTGACGCCACCGATTTCGTACTGCCAAACCCGACGCGACAGGCCCAGTGCATTCGAATGGCGTTGGACCGAGCTCACGTTGCGCCTGAAGAAGTGAACATCGTCAGCACGCATGCTACGGGCACCGGAATGGGCGATATTCTGGAGTGTGAAGCCGTTAGAGATGTGTTTGGTGAATGTAATAATACTCATATAAATAATACAAAAAGCTTCATTGGCCATACGATGGGGGCGGCTGGTGCGATAGAATTAGCCGGCAATCTGAAGTCATTTGAGGACAACACCGTCCATCCCTCGATCAACGTCGATGATCTCGATCCCGAATGCGCGATCAAGGGATTGGTGCTCAATGAAGCCAAAGAGATAGGAAACGTCGAATACATTTTCAACAACTCGTTTGGGATGTTGGGAATCAATTCGGCCGTTTTGATTAAACGCATGTAGATTGTCCACCATTGGACCACTTTTAGAGTTCTTGTAAGACGGAGTTTAGCCATGGCCCCCCCAGAAATCAGAGAAGCGATCATTGATATCCTTGGCGATATTGCCCCCGATGAAGATCTGTCGGGCTTGGACGACAAGCAGTCCTTCCGTGATCAGATGGAATTGGACAGCATGGATTTCCTGGACATCGTAATGGAACTGCGAAAGCGGTACCGGGTGCAGGTTCCTGAAGAGGATTACACGAATTTGGACTCGATGGCCAGCACCGTCAGTTACCTAACGCCGAAGATGGTAGCCGTTGCTTAGTGTCGGTAAGTAGCGGTTGCTTACAGCCACTGCATTACAGCCACTGCATTGCAGCCGCTGCATAATTCGTTGCTTGAAACATTCGGTGGCAGGATGCCTCCGCTACGAAGCCTCGACCTTTCGCTCTCCTTGGAAAAAAATGTACGACACGATTATCATCGGCGCTGGCATGTCGGGCCTGGCTGCCGGGATTCGTTTGGCTCACTACGACCAGAAAGTCTGCATTCTCGAAAAGCATTACACCATCGGCGGGCTCAATTCGTTCTATCGCATGAACGGCCGCGACTACGATGTCGGCTTACATGCGGTGACTAACTTCACCGAAAAGGGCGCTAAGAAGGGGCCATTGGCAAGGATCCTTCGCCAACTGCGTTTCAAGTGGGACGATTTTGCGTTAGCCCCTCAAAAAGGATCGCGGGTCGTTTTTCCGCAAACCAATTTGCGTTTTGACAACGATCTGGATCTGCTGCGTAGCGAAGTCAAACGCGAGTTTCCCGCACAAGTCGACAACTTCGAGGCATTGCTTGCGAAAATTCTGGACTACAACGATCTGGATCAGGCTGCATTTGAAACTTCAGGTCGCGCGGTGCTCGATGGGACCATCTCCGAACCTCTGCTGATTGAGATGATTTTGTGCCCGTTGATGTGGTACGGCAACGCGGACTGTCACGATATGGCGTGGGGGCAGTTCTGTATTATGTTCCGCAGTATTTTCTTCGAAGGGTTCGCGCGTCCATACAAAGGCGTGCGGCTGATCCTTAAAAATTTAGTGAAACGTTACCGTGGGCTTGGCGGGGAGCTGAAGTTGCGGCACGGCGTCGCGAAATTGCATGCCGACAATGGCCATGCGACGGCGGTAGAACTCGACAGCGGCGAAATCATTGAAGGTAAACGAATTCTCTCTTCCGCCGGGAAGGTGGAAACATTGAGAATGTGCAGCGACGTTAGCGTCCCGCGGCCTGACCTCGCCGGGAAGATGACCTTTATAGAATCCATCTCTGTGTTGGATCGTGAACCTGCCAAAATCGGCAACGAAGACACGATTGTTTTCTATAACGATTCTGAAAAATTCAATTGGCATCCGCCGGAGGACGATTTTTGTGACATCCGTACCGGCGTAGTTTGTTCGCCCAATAATTACATCTACGAAGACGAAGATGGAAAATTAGCGGACGGAATTTTGCGGATCACGACGATCGCTGATTTTGAGCGTTGGAATAATCTGACGGAAGATGAATACCTCAAGGCCAAACATAGGTGGTACGACAAAAGTGTCGCATCAAGCGTCCGGTTCACGCCCGATTTTCGTCCCTACGTCATCGACACCGACGTGTTCACGCCCACGACGATTCGAAAGTTCACGTGGCATGACAACGGAGCCGTTTACGGTGCCCCAGACAAGCAATTAGACGGAACAACGCACCTGGATAATCTGTTCCTCTGCGGCACCGATCAAGGCTACGTGGGTATCATCGGAGCGATGATGAGCGGTATTTCGATGGCGAATTTGCACTGTCTTCGGCCGTAGTGTCGGCGCTATAAAAATGGGTAGGGGCTGAGTCGCTTCGGCGCCCAATATAAGCGGTGCCGGCGTAAGCCGCATCGTTTGTCACTCAGTAAAGTGGTTGCTAATGAGTAAAGTTGGTGTAGGCGGTCCGCATCCCGCCTCCTCCGCTATCCTTGAGCAAAAACGTCGGTTGCCGTATCCTTTAGGCCTGTAATTGCTCCCCCTAAGCCTCCAGAAACATGCCTAAAGATTTTCTCAAAGGTGCCGAAGATTCCTACGACGTCATAGTCATCGGCAGCGGTCTTGGCGGACTCACCGCCGCAAACATTCTCGCACGCGACGGCATGAAAGTTCTATTGCTGGAGCAGCACTACAAACTTGGCGGCCTTGCGACCTGGTTCAAACGACCCGGTGGTCACATCTTCGATATTTCGCTGCACGGCTTCCCGTACGGAATGGTGAAAAGCTGTCGGCGATATTGGTCCAAAGAGATCGCCGATTCGATCGTGCAGCTTGAAGGCGTCCGATTTGATAATCCGATGTTTTCGCTGACCACGACCTTCGACCGGAATGACTTTACTAACCTACTGACCACGAAGTTTGCAATCGAACAGACAAAGGTCGATCAATTCTTCGACATGGCGCGGGGGATGAATTTCTTTGATGATCAGAAACGCACGACTAAGGAGTTGTTTGAGGAATTCTTCCCCGGACGCGAAGATGTTGTAAGACTGCTGATGGAGCCAATCACCTATGCTAACGGTTCAACACTGGAAGATCCGGCGATCACCTACGGCATCGTATTTTCAAATTTCATGTCCAAGGGCGTTTTTGTTTTCCAAGGCGGAACCGACAAACTGGTCAAGTCGATGGAAAAGGAAATGAAGCACAACGGCGTCGATGTGCGAATCAATTGTGACGTCGAAAAAATTAACGTCGCCGGTGGCAATGTTGAATCGGTCGTCGTTGGTGGGCGGACCATCAAAACCAAAGCGGTCGTGAGCAACGCAAACTTGCGGGCCACGATTTTCGATCTTGTCGGTGAAGAAAAATTTGACAAGTCGTTTGTCGATGACGCAAAAGAAGTCCGATTGAATAACTCCAGCACGCAGGTTTACATGGCGATGGCCGATGGCGATACGGTGCCACGCGAAACGGGGGATTTGCTGTTCTGCAGCACCGCCGAACGATTCCAAACTGATTTGTTACTCAGCCGCGACATTACCAGCCGGACGTTTTCTTTCTACTATCCTGACACACGCCCCGATGGCAAAGGCCGGACTCTGATCGTTTCCAGCACCAACGCGAATTACAGTGACTGGTCGAATCTTTCCAAGGAAGAATATGAAGCCAGTAAAGCCGGTCTGGTGGAAGGTACGCTGGACTCACTGGAGAAATACGTTCCCAACTGCCGTGAACGAATCGTGCACGCCGAAGCCGCGACACCGATCACTTTCGAACACTACACCAAACATATCAACGGTTCGAGCTTTGGAACCAAGTTTGAGGGGCTGACCGTAAGCCGTGCTCTCCCGGATCAAATTGGCGGACTTTATCACGCCGGAAGCTGTGGCATCATCATGTCTGGCTGGCTGGGTACGATCAATTACGGTGTGATTGTAGCCAATGACGTGATTAATCAAATTTCATCCGCGCCCACCGTTGCTACTTAATTAATGTCGTCGTTCGCTCCGAGGCCGTGAATCTATGGCGAAGGTTCGCAGAACCAATCAGCCGCCACGCGATAGCGTCCGGTCTTACGCGCTAGAAACCGGACGCTATCGCGTGGCGGCTGATGAAGATCTAAAAATTCACAACCTCTTTGCGAAAGCATGCTATTTTCGCGGAGCGAAAAGCGACTGTCCAACAACTGTTTTGAAACGATGCTTAGATAACTATGGCTCATCCGACTCTAGAAAAAATCCACGCGGCGATTCCACATCGCGCACCGATGTTATTGGTCGACGAAATTGTCAGCCAGACTGACAAGGAGATTGTCTGCCGTAAATCGTTTTCCGGGGACGAGTATTTCTTCCAAGGACATTATCCAGATCATCCGCTAGTACCGGGGGTAATTCTGTGCGAGGCGACGGTGCAGGCAGGGGCTGTGCTACTGTCAGAGTTGGCAAAAAATCTGTCAGGGAAGCCTGTGCTGACACGTATGGCGGACGTTAAGTTCAAAAAAATGGTACTGCCGGGTGATTCGATTGAGATGACGGTTAAGCTGGATGAGGTCGTTTCCAATGCATATTACCTGACGGGTATCACGAAGTGTGATGGCAAAGTTGCAGTACGTTTGAACTTCACCTGCAGCATCGCCGAAGTCGGCTAAAATGTGAGCCCCTTGCCTCTCATGTATCACTCAACAATAACGGTTCTTCAGGGGTTCAGTGGCAGTTTTCGCACTTAGTTTAACGACAAGCCCGAAGGCGACCGTGTCTTGCCGAGGCAAACGCCGACGCCTGCCGGCTAATCGTTAAACGGACGAAAATACTCTTTCTTCTGCTTCATTGCTTCTGCCATTAAGATTCCCGAAGAACTACGACAACCCTTAAAGATTAAAAATGAGCTTTCTAAATCTCACTGATAAAACGATAGTTGTCTTTGGCGTCGCGAATAAGAAGAGCGTCGCTTGGCATATCGGAAAAAC
>Ga0115031_1000858_pt1 | contig 22247 bp, 26 predicted proteins | sample Maine_Asex4_meta_FD_87301 | JGI IMG/M metagenome (GOLD analysis project Ga0115031, IMG submission 87301) | Marine algal microbial communities from Maine, USA - Maine_Asex4_metaG | ecosystem: Host-associated > Algae > Red algae > Unclassified | place: Maine, USA | collected 2015-01-05
ACACGTTCACGTGCGCGAGATATTAAAAAAAATCTCGCGCACGTGAACGTGTTCGGCTTGAATGCGCCGAATGAGCCTGTTTCGGCTCGTAAGTCCTTTGTGTGCGGGATCGCACGGTCGGCCAGATTGGGTCTAAAAGTATTAGCGTGATTGGGGTGTGATTGGAACGAAGCGCTCCCATTGGCTAGCACGTGTCTGAGCACGCCGTACACGCGCCGTGTAGACTGGGCCTGAGGTACTCAGGACAGCGTTTTTTGAAGGCGTGGTCAAACAGCACCACCCCCTCCAGATGAGAAGTTTTGCGATGCTCGGTTCTGAGGAGCTCTGAGAAGCCAGCATTCCTGATCGAGGGCAGCTATTGGCCAATCCTTTCGCGAACACCTCACTGCAACCAGCCTAATAAGTACGCATGAATCTGAAATTAAACACGCCTAAAACACACCCGATGTTTGGGCAGGCGTGCTGGCGTGACACGCCCTAAACACGCGATAAAACACGCCCTAGGCGTGTCTGTGAACACGCCTTGGGCGTGTTGCACAACCCTAGCCAGTGGTATGGTCGGAAAAATGCGAACCTCCTGCGAACCAGCGCCATATTATCCGGTTGGACTTATATCTGGCCCACCAGTAGCTCGGTTCGCAGATCTGGTTCGCGACGTCGGTGGGATGACCGGTTTTCCCATACCTCTGCCCATAACTGGAAAATATGCCACGTTTAACGAATAATACGCAAAAGCGGTTCGCAACCGACGTTGTTGGGTGTGCTCTAAGTGGACTGCGCTGAGTTCAGATCTATTCTCAGAAAGAGCAGCCGAGGCCGGAACCTGGTCACAGAGAGGCATCAAAAATAGGCTCAAATGAGCCTGAGAGGCTCAAATGAGGCGGTCAGTAGAATGGACACTAGCGGTGGCAGCCGCCTCTGCAAGACGAGCAGCCACCCATGTGTCGTGGAGCGGACCCGCAATCACGCAATCGAGAAACCAGAAGGCCGCCGTCGCCACCCTCAGCTTCTGGGGGAAGTCGCGTGGGACCACCACAAGCGTCTGGCGGACCCGCGGTCGGGTACGCAAAGGTTAACACTGCGTGTCCATGGTGGCTGCATCGCCGCAGACGCCGAGACCAAGAGAAAGTACCCGTGCGCCGTGCAAGGTAGTAGACACACGCGGTGTCAAAGCCCTTCCCTTCTCCTATCCCGCTTGAGTTTGGACCCACACATGCGGTATAGCCCGCCGCGTTTCCCGCAAAGCACCTGCCGAACAAAAGGCCATGGACAGAATACTAGCATGGTCACGAAGAGGTAAAAGCCAAACCATAACGTGGGCCAGGTCCGTCGCCAGGTTGCAAAAAACCAATCGCGCCTCCCGAGGCGACCACAGTAACCGCTGGTCCAGCCCCCCTATGTGGTCGGGCTGGTGGACACGTCGAGTTCGTCAAAGTTGGCCCGCTCTGTCGACATTTGTCTCCGACGCCGGTCCGCGAGGGAGAAGGGCGCGCAGGGCACGCCTAGCTGCCGCGCCATCAGCTGCCGCACATTCTCCGCAAACAGCCGTGGGTCCGCCTTTTCCGCGTCGGACGGGTAGTACATTGGCAGGCGCGTCACGCGCAGGTAGATACGGGGCTCACACAACAGGCGGAGAAGGGCGGACTTGGAGATAGCAACGTACGCAGGGTCTACGTCGTACACACCCCTGTTTGTCCGTAGCACACAGAAGAAACACACGAGATACAAGACAGCGAGCGGTAGAAGAACTCGGCGAGCATGGGGGGAGTGGATGGTTAGTACAAGGTTCAAAGTGGGGACAGAACAAGCGAATGACAAGCTCCAAACGCCACATCAGATGCTTTGCGGTGTTCAGAATGACCAGGCTCTCGATAAGAACCACGAGCACCACGCACCATTGCAGCAACACGGGCTTGACGGGTGCGCCGTGGATGAACGCGCCTGTCCTGAAGCGCAGCAGCGCGCAGTTGTTGGAAGTGGTCCCTTCGGGAAAGAGCAGGGTTGGTGGGAAGCCTCGCTGCTGCAAGCGGCGGGCAATCTTAGACGATGCCCCTCCCGCGTGCTCATCCGCCACCGACCCGTTGCCGTCGGCCAGGCGCACGCCGGGAGAGAGGCCCGGCCCGACGGCTGCGTGCGGGTCGTTGACGGACGACGCCTGGTTGGACACGTCCCGCGACGAGTGGCCGGTCGCCACTGGCGAGCCACCAAGTGAAGGCGGCACGTACGCGCGGGACGTGAAGATGCACTGCGCGACGGCTGCAATGCGGCCAATGATGGGCAGGCGGCGGACCTCGATTTTGGCCACAAACGCGACCGCGTCACGCGCAAAGTGGTAGGTAATGTCCAGGTAAGAGACGTGGTTGGAAACGAGCATGTAGGGGGCACCATCAAGCTCTGCCATCTCCGCAGTCTCATCCGCCAGGCGCCGCTCGTCAATTTTGTAAAGGCCGACAAAGAAGAGGATGGCGCGCGAGAAAATTCGGATGAGGCGGGAGATGAGTTGTCTACAATGGGGATGACGTTCATGCCGGGCGGAGAGAAACAATGACGACAAGGCAGGGAGAGCAAGAACCAACGCAAGTAAAGAAGGGAGCAAACACCGCGACGTCAGTACAACTCGTTAGCACATGCACGCCGCACCCATTCCCAGATGGCAGGCCGGCTCCACAGGCCGTACACTACGGAATGCAGAAGACGCACTCTACGGTGAATGTGACACACTGACGGTCCTGAGGTGAACACGCATCACTGGTGTCAGGAGAAGAAGCGGCACCCATACCGTGTCTGTGTCTTGAGTGGCTTCTGCAGGGCCGCATCCGACACCCCTGCCAGAAATAGCAAGCCAGTGGCGAGGCCGCCAACAAGGGTCATGACCACCAAAAAGATCCGGATGGGGGCGACGAACACTCCAAACACAAACTGGTGAGGTGAAACCCCGCAGCGAGAACAGAAGATGCCAACCGAAGACAGAAGGAGACCGACAACAGGACGGCGACAGGCGGCTTCCGCCGCAAAGCAAAAGAGTCAGTGCGCGCACTCGCTAACGGAGAAGAACGTGGTAGGCGCTGACGTCCCCACTTCCGTCACCACTCTTGCACCAGATGCAAACAAAAGAATCACAGTCGCCCTGCGATGACCGTCGACATCTGTACCTTGATGTATTGGCGCCGGCATGGCGGCCGGTCGCGCCGGATGAACGGGTTCTCCCCAAATCGTCGCGCCGTGCTCGCCGGGAACTGCAGTGGCCATGGTAGCGGGCCCGAGTCGACCACAGCCGGTGTTTCAGAGGAGGCGCCTGGCGCCAAGCAGGTAGCAGCGGACCCGTTGCCGTCCGCGGCGCGGGCAGCCACCAGTGGTGGGACGCTGGCCGCAGCGCCGCGCCGGCGGAGGCCGTCAGAGACATCAGCGCTGGCCATCTTGGCAACCAAAGCCGTCGTCCAAAACGAAAGCGGGGGGAAAGGCGGGGTGGCAGAAAGGGTGGCGGGGTAGTGGCGGGGCGGCCGGGCGGGATGCTGCCCGACCACCGCGCTCGAGCTGCAGCGTGCGGGGGGCACCGTGACAGCTGCAACCGAGTGCTCGGTTACCCGGGTGGCGGTGAGCACGCCCGGTGCACACAAATGGAGACAAGTCCCGTACGTCAGGACATCCCGGGAGCTGACAATACAGTACCATCGAGGTGACCATGCCAGGAAGTTGCTACTCTTTTTTCACTCTTCAAACTATGTGCGATTCGAGTGTCAGCGAACCAATTTCTCATGCAAGATGCACGTGGCCACGGCCACCGGCGTCCGTGAACGCGGCCTACCGAGGCCCCACCGTCTTGCCGCCCGCGGACCCGTCCCCATCTCTTCGTGACCAGCCTCTGCTGCCGCGCCTTCCTGCCCCGGCTGCCGCGCTGACCATCAACGTGAGCACCACCACCCGTCCCATTACCCCCCCCTCCCATCCCACATCACCCGCGCCTCCGAGTTGCCGGCCACCGTGACGGCTTCCCGAACCGGGCCCCCCCCCCCTGGGTGACCCCCCGCCACGGGCGCCATGGCGTCGGCCCCCCCCCCCCTTCCCCCCCCTACCGCAGGCGGCGGCCCCGCCCCCGCCGCCGGAGGCCCAGGGTCTACCGGCGTGGCCCCTCGCCCTGGGGGCGGACCCGGCGGGGTGCCGCCCCCTCCCGGCGGCGGCGGCGGCGCGCCGACCACTCCCGCTCCGCCAACGCCGTCGGCCGCGTGGGTGATACCGCCATCGGCGGCCGCGCAGGCGGCGGTGCCGCTGCCTCGCGGAGCTATCCCTGGCGGCGTCGGGCCGTCGTCGTTCGGCGGCACCGCCATTCCAGACGACAGTCCGCTGGCGGCGGCGCTCGCCGCTCGGCGGCGGCTCGACGCGACACACCGCCGGGTGCTCGACGCCCTCGCGCCGCGGACCGTCGAGCGGTGGGTCGGCCTGTGCGTCGGGCTCGGCCTGTTTGCGCTGCGCATCGTCCTCGTGCAGGGCTACTACATCATCGCGTACATGCTCGCCATCTTCCTCCTCAACCAACTGCTTCTGTTCCTGCAGCCCAAGGACCGGGCGACGTTGCTTGCGGCGGTGCGGGGGGCGGGGGAAGCTGCCGCGGGCGCGGCTGGCATTTCGACCGGCGCTGCCGCGGGTGGCACTACGGGCGGCGCCAGCGGCGGCGGCGGCGGCGGCGGCGCGACGGCCGACGCGCTGCCGACGCGGGATACTGACGAGTTCCGCCCCTTTGTCCGGCGGCTGCCCGAGTTTACCTTTTGGTACGGCGCATCCGTGACGACGACGCTGGCCTTGTTGGCGACAGCCTTTCCCATCTTTGACATCCCCGTCTTCTGGCCGGTCCTTGTCGTCTACTTCATCATGCTCTTTGCGGTGACGATGCGGCGGCAGTGGCAAGACATGAAGAAGCTCCGTTATGTGCCGTGGGACATTGGCCAGAAGCGCCGGTACGGGGGGGGGAAGGATGACCCGCGGCGCGTGTCGGCGTCGGCGGCGGCGGCTAACGACGCGGTGCCGGCTGTGTCGGCGGGCACGTCCTACGCGCCGCCGCCGAGTCTGACGACCGTGTCTAAGAAGGGCGGTGGTGCTGCAACGTCCGCCGCGCCTGGGGTGCCCCCGGCGTTGCCGCCGCCGACGCTGCCGCCGGCGTCGACGCCGTCGTCGGCGGTGCCTATGGCGCCCGTGGCCGGCCCGTCGTTGCTGCTGTGATCGGTTTCCGCTCAGGAATTGCAGGCGAGAGAGGCGGAGAGGGGACTGGGGGGGAGGATGTCTGGTGCCATTGGTGGTTGTGCGGCAGCAGGCGTGCAGGTGCTCTTTTCCGCTCGTATCGCTTGTTTGTTGGCAGGCCGCGCGCGTGTGCTGGATAATTTTTTCTTGTGCAACAAAGGACACGAAAGCAACAGGATGTGGCTGCATGTCGAATGTGCTGCGTCAGGGGCAGCAGCTGCCCGCGCCAACGACGGTGGTCGCGCAACGGCGGTGGACCAGCACTACAGAGTCGGGCTGCACATGGACATGGCCCGCTGCGACATGTGGAACCATCAGGCTGCAAGCATCTTCAATGCAAAGCTACTGAACACATGTGACCGCGCGTTATCTACGCGCTGCGAGTTTGATAGAATGCGCAGACGCAGGTTATCAAAAACAGATGAAGCAGATGTCGAGGGAGAACGAAGAGAGGGATGCCGGAGAGAAAAAGAGCACGTCGAGACGAAGCCGCACAACCCGTACAGGCGCTACCTCATTACATAGCATACACAAAGACTGAGTGAAGGGAGGAGACTGCAAGTGAGCACAGAGGATTGACAACAGCACGCAAGACAGTATGGCGCGCTTGCAGGACACCCCAAAACCCGTCTGGCAGGTATCAACGGGCAGAGGTATATGCTAACAAGCCACATCCCCACCTTGCTCTGCACGACGCGCCGGCCGCGGGGTAAGCCGTCCCTCCGCAGACCGAACTAGTCCACCGTCCATGCACATGAGCGGAACGCGCCCCCCATGCACCGTCCAAGCCGTTCCCATGCCACCGCACCTATTGCCCAGGCGTCCCGTCCAGCCGGTGCAGGCACACCGGACAGCTGCTCTTGCTGCGAAGCCACGGGTCGATGCACTCCGAGTGGAAGGAATGCATGCAGGGGAGGGTGCGGAGCTCGTCTCCATCCCCATACTCAGACAGACACACCGTGCACGTTTCGGCGGTGGAGCCTTCGGCGTGGCCGCTACTGCCACGGGCAGCACTTGAGCCTGACGCGTCGGCCGGGTGGCCGGCAACCGCCGCGGATCCTGCCGGCCGCGGCGCGGCAGCGGCCGGGGCGGCGGCGACCTCCTCCCGCCGACTGGACCGGCGGGAGCCGCTCCGGAAGCTCCGTGCCGCGGAGCGGATGGCCGACGACACGGGCACATCCGCTGCAGGTGCCGCAGCCGCCGCAGCCGCCGCCGAGGACGACGTGCGCGCCGCTGCCGCGGGCGCCGCCGACGGCGCCCCAACGACCCGCGTCGGCAGTTGGGCAATTTGCGCTTCCGACGCCCCGCCACCCCCCCCGCCGAGGCGGTCAGCCAAGTCGGACAACCCCTCAAAAGTACCCAACCCCCCCCCGGGTCGCCCGAGGCCGACGCGCTCCCCAGCCAGAAGGGCGCCAAGCTCCGCCGCGGCACCGTCCAAAAATAGACCGCCGCCACCCCCTGCGTCACCCGCACCCCGTCGGCGGGGACCGGTCATGAAAAAGTCGCCAAAAAAGTCGGCCAGCTCGTCCGGCTCCCCCAACCCATTTTGGGGGTGGAGGACGGTGGCCAAGAGGCCGCGGAGGCGGGCGGGCATGGCGTCATCGGCGGCGCCGCCGCCGAGGCCATCCCAGTCGGGGTGACCGGGTACGGGCGGCGGCTCCCCGCTAGGGTGGCGCGGCACGGGCGGTGGCTCCCTGCCGGCAGCGCCGCGGCGGGAGGCACGACGGGCGGCGATAGCAGCGGCGATGGAGGCGGCGCTAGGAGAACTGCCGCGGGTGGCGGGGGCCGGACCGCCGACCGTCCTAGCGGCGGGAGCAGGCGGCAGGCGAGGCAGCGGCGCGCGAGGCAGCGGCGGGCCGTCCCAGCCGGGTTCGAGCTCGACGCCGATGTCTCGCGCAACCGCCTCACGGTGCGCGCGCTCGTGCGCCCGCCGATGCTGCGCCGCAGCGGCGACCGCCGCTGCGGCGGCCCGGCTATTGTGACCGCCGCCACCGGTGCCACCGCCGGCACCACCCCCGCCCGCGCCAAACGAGATACCCCCCGACCTCACGGCCGAAGGGTCGGACGTGGAGGAGTAGGACCAGCGCAAGCGGGTGCCCTCGCCATCCTCCTCCTCCCCCTCCTCGTTAATGTGGAGCCTCGGCGGTCGATTGCCGAGGTGCTGTCGCACAGCATACGGTCTTGGCGGGTAGGGGTCGTAGAGCCCCGACGGCGGGACGTCTCCCGGCACCCCGTCCTCCCAATGCCGCTCCCACGGTCGGTCCGGGGCGCCGGGGCCCGGTACCCACGGGGGCCCCGGGTAACCAGTGTACCGGTGAGGCGGAGGGTCCCGTGTGGCCGCCTCCATCCGCCGGTGCGCCTCGCGGATTTCTGCATCCGACCGATGGTCGCCGAGATGTCCCATGTACGGGTCATGTGCGGGCGGGTGGTATGGATACGGCGGCGGCGGTAGCATCGGTGGCGCCGGCAGAGGCAGCGGTGGCGCCGCCACCGCCACATTGTACATTCCCTCCACACCGCCGCCGCCGCCGCTGCGGGCGTGGCGGGCGTGCTCGTCAGCGCGCGCGCGCGCGGCCGCGGCGGCGGCCGCCGTCGATCGCAGATGCCGCTCGCTCTCGGCGCGGACGGCTCGGGCGAGCGCCGCCTCCCTCTCCAGGTGGTTACCCTGAGCGTAGGCGGCAGCAAGGGAGTGCGTCGACGGGCGCTCCGCGTCGGCGGTCGTGTAGGCGGCAAGGAGCTCTTCCTCTTGTAGCCGCCGAGCAAAAGCCTCATCAGCTGCGAGGTCCGCCATAGGAGGGAGTGCTAAGTGGAAACGGGAGAGGGGGGCGCGAAATGGAGAGTGCGAGGTTGTAGCCACACGAAGAGAAGCAGTCGGCACCTGGGACAGAATCTGCTACAGTGTGCTTTCGAGGTAGGCACTGCACATAGCCAAGCAGAGCGTCGGACCGCGACGCGCCACCGCCACACGCCGACTTATTTTGCCCGAAGCCACGAACCACACAGGCAGCATGCACACTGCCGCAGGGGGGAGCCCAATGGGTGCGTCACTCGTGCCACCGCCACCTGACCAGCCCTCTGCCACGACCACCACCGCCGCGTGGTTGAGGCACGCCCCGGGCCGAGACAAGGGCAGCGAGGCGGGCAGGGTGCACACGTCAGGCCGCCGCCAGCCCGGGTTCCAACGCACACCCCCCCCCCCACGCCCTGCAGCCGAGGGGGGCTGGGCGCGGGCCTCACCCCGTCTGCCACTTGACGGGGGTGTGTGGTGCCGCCCCCGCCTCGTCGGCGCGCGCCCCGGAGGCCCGTGTGACGCGGCCTGGTCCGTGCCAGCCCAGGCACTAAGGGGCACACACGGGCTTGAGCGGCAACCAATAGTTCATCTGGCCCACATGTGTGACACGCGTCGGATCGAGGTGGCCCGGGGACTACCGCGCTCGTTGCAGCAAGGCGAGTTGTGGAGATGACCCTGCTTGTGCTTGGTGATAAACATACAGGAAAAGTACGAGTCGTCGCTCGATTGCCCCCGATGCAGATGTACTGTATGTGGCTGCAAGTACATAAATAAGCATCAGATCATGAAAGTAAGGTTGGTGGCATTTGTGTGCTCAATCGGACGGCTTACTCCCTTACTTCCTCGGTTGCAAATTGAAAAGCACAGCGCTATCTGAACAGAGCGCGCGCTCTCTCGCCGACCACTGCGCGCGCTCTCTCGCCGATCAGAGCACGCACTTTCCCTGCGGCCACGGCGAGCGCGCCCGTTTTACACGCGGGTCTTGATGCCTTTTTGGGCGCCCTCCGAGTCCGCACCCGTGTGGCCAGCGGTTAACGCGGCCGTTGATCTCGTGTCGTTGCGTGTTGCGCATCCGCTGGGGGACAGCAGCAGGGAGACGAGCGAGAGCCAGCTCACTCGACTCATTGGCTCGAGGTGCGGTGTGATTTTTGTCAAGGAGCGGGAAGACGAGGTGGGATTCCGGCGACGGCGGAGGGTGCATGCTCGGTTCAAAGTGCGAGAGACATGGCGTCGGGGGCAGCCGGTGGCGTTAGTACTCTGCCTACGGGGCATCGCTGCCGTCAGGCAGTGTGGCCGTCCTGAGAGGTGCTGCCAAGGGACCTGATGCCTCCCCCCTCCAACTCCCGGTGCTGGACATCGGCCCACGACGCTCCAAGCGCACCCTCATGGCGGAGAAGGTCATCGAGTCACTCTTTCTGCCGTCTGACCCGCAGACATCCAGCTCGCCTGAAACTGGTGTGCTCACCATGGTGCCGGTCCTCTCGGTGGAGAAGGGATTGAGCTCCAAGATCTTCGTAGCCTACAAGTCAACCGGCGGGCAGAGCCGCAATCTCACCAACCAGCTCTCGTCTCACTTTAGTATTTGCACCTACGAGTGGGTAGAGTACCCTTGCTCTGACGTGGACGCTTGCCCCAACGTCCCGCGCGCTGTAGTGGAGCGGGCGCACACCACCCTTGAGCCGGGGGACGCCGACCAGTTTGCTGTTTACGAGAAGCTGTTCGCGAGTGCCCACTCCGAGGCGCCAGACGCGGACACGGCGCAGCAGGCGCTGGCCCGAGAGTGGGACAAGTACACGTCGGTCGTCGTCCCTTTCATCCACAGGGCGTGCCCTAGTGTCATCTGCTCCGGCCTCCCCACTCCCCCCGAAGGCCAGGTTGTCACCATCCGGTCGTCTGACAAAAAGGTCTTGGGGTGTCCCGGCTACTCGTCGACTAACCGCATGGGGCACAAGAACTCATCCATCACCAACGTCCACGACCTGACGAACATTGAGACTTGGATTGGCGAGGGGAGGTACGTATTTGTGTGCTCGGTTTGCGTTTTTCGTCGCGGGCCTAGCTACGAACTCTCTGTACCGCACGTGATTCTGAACTTCTTATCCTTTCAGAGGTGTCGCTATTCGAAGCCTGGCGTCTGTTCCCTTTTGAACGTTACAGACAGGTTACAAGCATTCCTGCAGGTGTCAGCACCAGCCAGCCGTGCATGACCGTCCGCGTGGCGGGCTCACGCTTCAAGTGCAAGGACCACGCGGGGGAGGCGCTGGCGCTCTCTTCCCGCTCCAAAGGCAGCAACGTGCCCCACATTGGCACCCCCCGGCTGGATGACGGCGCCCGGGACTTGCCGGGAAGCTTCCTCATCCTTTTTGTTGGCGCCCACACGCACTCTCCCTTACTCATCATCACTTCCACCCGCTGTCTGCTTCTCACCGCCGCAGATGTGAGGCAACAGCACCATGTTTCCCTCGTGGCCGAAAAGGAGGACGTCCCTGACAAGCTGGCCGATGTGTACGGCCGGGTGACTGCCACAGTGCCGCAAACGGCTCTAAGGTACGCTCGCCGGCAGGCGGCTGCGGGGCGGCATCCCCGGGGACAAGGCCACGACGCAGCGCTCCAAATGGTTGCGCGGGCGGTGACGGCGAGGGATTCTCACTTGAGGGCCCCTGTTGTGTCAGCGGAGATGGGCTACATCTTCCCCTCTTTCTTTGAGAGCAACGTGCGCCGGGTGGCGAACGGCGTGCTCGCCCTCGAAATAGATGAATGCTTCAAGGCAGGAGTCGGCGGGGCTTGCACGGGGCGGCGACTTTTTCGTTCTGGCCATCACCGCGACGATCAACAACAAAGGTATGACGCTCGCCCGCTTTTTCATCCAGCGCGCCACGCGGTAGGTGGCACGCACGTGCTACAAACTGTTATTCCAGGAGGTGCTCAAAATCAACCCAAAGTGGGCGCCATGGCACGTGCTTGTGGCGCGGAAGCTGCTGGTCGTCGACCCGAGCATTAACGGCCCCCCGGCGGCGGCGGTCGCCCGCCAAGTCACTGAGTTGGTGCACAAGATGAACTCGGGAGTCCTGGTCGGCGTCACTGTGAAGCGGGAGGTAGAAAGGTGGATGCGTTGGTTTACTTAGATGGCGGTCTTGGGCCCGCTAGGACCGCCTGATATACCCCAGATGAACCTTTTTCCAGTCGCAGGGAAGACCCTCCTCTCAGTGCTCTCCCGGGCACTGCCACTCCCCGCGTGTGCAGGGCCTGCGGCGCACCTCCCACAGCGGAGCATGCGCCTTCCTTGTGCTAAGCCGCCCACCGCCGCACAATTCAGTCACCACGCCGCGCAGAATCTCCCCGAGCTCACCACAAGGAGGGGGGGGCTCACCGAGCGATACACAATCAATTACAGGCAAGTACAAGTCATACAACAATAGAATTAAACAAGTGCACGGGCTTGAGTCACCATAAGCCCACGTGTAAGCACAGCTCCACTGAAAATCCCGAGCAGAGCTCAAAACGCACAATTTCATGGAAGTTAATTTACGTTTACCGGATCGGGCAGTATCAATACCGTCCCGAGCACTCAGCGTCTATTTTTTCTTGGACGGTAACGCTACCGTCCAACAAAAACATTCGCCAATAGTGCAAAAAATAAAAGCGACTCAGTCGACCACCGCCGACTCGGACAGCAACATGACATACCCCAGCTGACCGTCCGGCCACCACAACCGGCCCCAACCGCCGCAGAGCCGATGCCAAACGCAAAGTGTACGCGCCCTGTCGCCTTGGTCGCTCCGCCACAGACCTCCGCCGACCACGGAGGGGCTCAGCACGTGGAAGCAGGACGTGGGGCCGGCGTAGCGCCAAGCCCCGAGGTGCCCAGATCCGCGCCTACGCCGATGACGCGCCGAAACAGGATGAACGCCGGGGCCGGTAGCGGCTTCATCAGCCCATCTGCCGGCATGTCCACGCTAGGGAGGAAGTAGAACGTCACATCCCTGCGCTCCACGTAGTCACGCACCATGTGGCACGCGACGTCCACGTACTTGGTACGCCCGGTGGCTTCGGCCTTGTTGACCAAGGCGAGGCAAGCCTGGTTGTCTTTCCCGATCGGCACGGCCACGCCATCGACGCCCAGAGCCGACAGCAGCTTGCGTAGCCACAGCGCCTCCTTGGTTTCCATCGCGGCGGCCACGTACTCCGCTTCGGCCGTCGAGGTTGCTACCGTCGACTTGCGCTTGCTTGCCCACGCGATGGGCCCGCCATTGAGGGTGAAGACGAAGCCTGTCGTCGACCCATGGCCGTCAAAGGCGCCCGCTCAGTCGGCATCGAAAAACCCCTGCAGCGGCTTGCTGCCGCCGTAGACCACCCCAAGACGGGTTATCCCGCGCAGGTAGCGCAATACCCCCTTTGCTGCGCGCATGTGGTCCTGCTCAGGGCACGACATGAACCGCGACAGTACCCCCACGGCAAAGGCGATGTGGAGTGGGCGGGTGCGATGGTCGGCTGGTATCCATCTCGGGCGCTTTTGGGAGCCTTGCGAGCACTTGAGCGCCACCAGCGACTGGCGAGCCGCAGGTGCAGGCGCCGGCTCTGGCTGCTGGCGACGGTCTTCGGAGAGCGTCTCCACAGGGGGAGTTGGGGGGCTCGAAAGGCACAGAGAAGACGTTTACAAAGGGGATTGAGACCCAACAAAGTCACGGAGAGGCGGCCGATGCGTTCGACTTGGCGTCGAGGTCCTTGAAGAAACGACAAATATCCTCGTCTCCCGCGCGCATCTCCACAATAGACTGTTCCATAGATACAAGCACAGCGGGCAAAGTCAACTGCACACTCACGGCGCACGCCATCAGCATGTCACACAAAACTTCATACGACAACGTCTTGTTGCCCACCGAAGCTCCCGTGTACATCTTACCGGGACCTACAAAAGCAGCGAAGGCATCCTTTACCTTGACCGAGTCACCCGCCGCGCCGAGCAAGCCGACATACCGCACGGCGGCGCACTTCAGCTCCTTACCCTTGATCTGTAAAAATGGACTGGCCGATCCAAGCACATCGGCATCCACCCCCAACCGCGCCCCCAAGTCCCACCTCCTTCTCGCGTCGACGCCACTCCCCTCGAATCGCCGCCGAGTAGCTCGGCAGCTTCTTGAGCTGCTCCTGGAGGGCGGCGACGACGCTGGCCCGACTCCCGCTCACGTCTACTGCCGCCAACGCGCCCGGCGGCGGCTCTGAGCGCTGGCCGCTGCTCTGACTCACAGACTCGGCCGCGAAAGCCCCTAGAACACCGGCCGCCGGTTGCGAGACCCCGTCATCTTGCAGCGCTGCAGCAACTTCGTGCGACGTGCGCACCGTAGGAGACGCCGCCGCCCCACCTAAGCCGGTCAGATCCACGATCTCGGTCTGCGAAATGTGCGTTTGAAAAAGGTTACCATCCGATGGCACGAGCGCCGCCAGTCGCTGCTTGTTCACGCGAGCCGCCTCCTTTTACACCCGCTGCGTTGGGCTCAAAGTGTTCAGGTATAAGGCCATGCGCACGTGCATGGCCTCCAAGTTGTGCTCCACGCATGCCCCTTTCGGCACGATGCCCCGACACACGTTTTCATTCGACGTGTCTCCGTGCCTCTTCTTGTCGCACACCGGCCACGCCCCAGAGCACTTGCGGCACGACCTATCGTTGCAGCCGCACAGGATGTCAGGCGCGTTCTCAATCGGGCATCGACGAAAATTGTGGTCAGTCAGGCGGCAGACGCCGCACCGCCGGACTTGGCGGACATCTGCCAGAACAAGAAAGACAGAAGATCAAAGACATTCAATAAAAATCCATCCATAAGCAGCGTAGAAACGGGAGCACAAGAGTCTGGCGGTGCGCGCGCTGCAGGATGCCACAACCAAGGCGTCACTTGACTCGTCACCGCGGACGCTCTTCCCAGTAGGACTCGGCAGAGATGGAAATGAACATCAATAGCAGCAGGGGCCATAATTGTAAATGGGGACAAGCCGCGTTTTGACTGCTCGCCGCCAGTGCCTGCAAGCTCCATGACGAGGCACGCTGCACACACGAGTAGTGACGACGAGGTGGAGAAAAGAGAGGAGGTGACGAGGCGTTGAGAGTACCAATAGGCTGCCAAGCGGTGTCATTGCCGAGTATCGTGGTGTGGGACAGGCCGTCATAGTTGCTGTCAGCGACGCTGGACATCGCAAGCTGTGCTGACCACGGCTTGTTTTGCCATGCGCTGCTCGCCGACGGCGTGCGACGACGACGGCGTCGCAAGAATGCGAGCATTGTGCAAACTGAAACGACCAGCTCAATCGACTAACATTGACGGTCGCCTTTGATACTGACATGGAAACATTAGGATTGTTCGTGAACAGCAAAGTCCCCCTCTTGACCTTGACTTGCACCAGGTCGGCCAAATATGAGAAAGCAACAGTAGGGCGCCTCACTTGCGAGTGCCCGATGGCTGGAAATGGCAGTGACACGCAGCACGCCGTCGGATTGAGACTGACGGGCTTCCTGCCCGCAATAAGATAGCGCAGCAAGGGGGACTCGACACACACACAGTCTAGACAGTGGGACTGCAGAACAATGAAGCCATGGCAGGAAAGGGTACAGCGATCTCACTCCAATTTACGCAGGGGAGAAACAGAAGGGGAAACCTCGGAGCAGTCACAGCGGCTCCAAAAGCATGACCGGCGGTGGTTAAAAGATATTCAGAAGCGCAGAACACGGTCGTTCGTCGCCTTGGAAGAAGAGGTTTGATAACACTCATTCCTGGGCTCGGGTAAAATGATTATTATCAACCCCTTGATTTTCATTCGTATCGGGCGATGTGTATTAATCATAATCATTGGTCATGATTATCATTATTGTGCGCCTTTACAACAGAACAGAAGCACGCTGAAAAATGACAGAAGTCCAATGGAGTCGACCTTCGACGTGACAAGCCAACTTACTACGCCTCCTGAGCAAAGCTACGAGCGTGACTTCGGCAGGGTTGCAGGCTACGTTCCTGCCGAAAGAAGACAGTGCCGAAACCGCCGCCGCTGAGCGGCAGCTGATGGTGAGAAATGACGGTGGGGCCGAAGCGACATGTTCCTCTGGATGGTGAGACTCAGGTCTGGCCTGAGCGCTTGCTCGAGAATACACCGTGGCTTCGACCAAGCGTCCTCCTGCGGTCCAGTCGCCTCACGGGCAATGAAAAATACATAGGAGGCCAACGTGAATCGACCACTCCTGGCAATCTCGCTCAGATGTACGATGTACGATGCCATGTGGCAATTGTGTACTCATGCCATGGCAACCTTGGCTTCTTCTGCAGAGGCCAGTCTTGTCTCAATTCAAATATCGCACCTCAGCTGTGCGTTTGACAGGAGCATCACTGGGGCATCGTTCGTAATTCTCTCAATTTGGCACAATTTGGTTTACGGGGTGCTACCTACACCCGCTGGCAACAATTGAATGCCTGCAGCCGCCGTCGTCCAACCAAACACAGCCGCCAGCGGGGCGTGTGGGGCGGCACAGGCACGCGATTCACGGATTCACGAGGGAGAGGCCAACGCAGCCCTCTTGGGCCGCCGTCCGCGCCACAGTGGGAGTTTCTGTGGCCGCAGCCCACGCAAGACGGCCAGCGTCGACCATCCACGTTGCGCCACGACGAGTGTCACCGACGGCGGCGGCGGCGGCGACAGCAGCGGCCGGGGCGGTGGGTGCAACACACAGCGCGCCTCCACACACCCTCACAGCCGACGGCGGCGGGCGCGCACTCGGGGGGTAGTCGCCAAGGAGAGGAGCAGGCAGAGAGGCGTGTCAGCGGCGACAGGCTCGCGACAGCGCAGCGGCGTGGAGGTGGCCATTCGTACTGGCCGCGCGGACTCTCACCGTCTTGTTCGCAGCCGAATCGCGTGCACAGAGCGGGAGACGGACAACCAGCCGCTCGGACCGGCAGTGGCAGCATTAGTGGCGGCAGCGGCATCGGCAGCAGCGGCCGGAGGCGTCACGGTAGCCGGCAGCATTAGCGGTATGGCACCCCGGCGGCCCGGGCACGACGGCCAAACCGTGCATGGGCGGGACATGGGCTTGTTCCACGCCCGCCGCGTGGGCGGGCGGCCCAACCGAGGGGGCGGTCGAGCCAATGGGGGGGGCGGCGCTCCTGGAAGCGGCGGCGGTGGAGGTGGGGGCGGTGGAGGTGGTGGTGGCGGAGGTGGTGGCGGAGGTGGTGGCGGTGGCGGTGGCGGTGGTGGCCGCAAGGGCGGAGGCCGCAAGGGCCGCAAGTCGGGTGGTGGCGGCGGCGGCGGCGGCGGTGGCAATCAGGCCCCAAAAACGGCGGAGGAGAAGAAGCAATCCAAGCACGCGTCCCGGCTGGTGGACGACGCGCCGCAGCGGTTGGAGGTGTCGCCCAAGGTCGCTGCATTCATTGACGCGGCAGCCCGGCGTGACGCTGATGGTGTCAACAGCAGCACGCAGCGGCCGCCGATCAACTTTCAGCGACGGCCGCTGTTTAACTCTCGGCGGGGTGAGGATGGCGTGCCTGGGGCGGGAGCAGGCGACCGGATGGACGTGGAGGGAGCCCCTGGCGAACGAGAAGCGCCTGAGGACACCCTCCAGGTACTGGATGGCAACGCCGTGGACGGCATAGCCACGGGCAAGATGGCGGCCACCCGGCGCAAGTTGCCCGCCTGGCAGGCGCGGGAGGAGATGATCCGCACAGTCGCGGCCAACCCCGTGACGGTCGTGTCAGGCGAGACGGGCTGCGGCAAGTCGACTCAAGTGCCCCAGTTTCTCCTTGACGGCCTGGCGGGCCTACTTGACGCGCCCAAATCGAGGGGCGGCGGCCGTGGCGCGTCGAGCTCTGCGTCGGTCGTGTGCACGCAGCCGCGTCGCATTTCCGCTATCGCGGTTGCGGAGCGCGTCGCCTCCGAGCGCGGGGAGGCGGCGGGCAAGACGGTTGGCTACGCCATCCGCCTTGAGACGCGCGCGTCTGCGGCGACGCGCCTGCTCTTTTGTACGACGGGTGTGTTGCTGCGGAGGTTGCAGGACGACCAAACGCTCGACGGCGTCAAGGCCATCATCGTCGACGAAATTCATGAGCGGTCCCTCGAGACAGACCTGCTTCTTGTGCTCTTGCGGCGGTTGCTTCGGAGCCGCGCGCGTTCCTCCCTGCGGGTGGTGCTCATGAGTGCGACGCTCAATGCCGCGGCATTTGCGTCTTACTTTGGGGATAACACTCCTATCATCTCCATCCCGGGCGCGGTATTCCCTGTTGCGCGGTACTACTTGGAGCACGCGGTTGAGCGCGTGCGGTACGTACACATTCCGGAATCCCGCCGGGGTGGGGGCGGCGGCGGTGGCTTCCGCGGCGGCGGTGGTGGTGGTGGCGGTGGCGGTGGTCGCCGTGACGAGCGCGCGTACGTCGAGTCGGCGGCGGTGACTCTGCGGGCCAAGACTGGGTCGGCGTTTTCGGACCGGACCATTGCTTCCCTGCGGACGCTCGAAGACGACGATTCGGTGCCGCTGCCGCTAATCAAGTCACTCCTTGAGGACATTGTTGCGGCGTCGGGCGCCCCCGGTGGCGACCAGTACCCGTCGCTCGCTGGGGTGGGCGCAGCGGCGGGCCAGCCACCGCCCACTGCCAGCGGCGTGGGCGGCGGTAGCTATGGGCGATGGAAGTCCGGTGGTGGTAGTGCTGGCGGAATGCGGTCGAGCGGCTTCGGTGGCGACTCAGTACCGTCGGTTGGGGCGGACCTGGCGCAGATGCGGCGGGAGGACATTTTGTCCGCCGAGTCGACTGGCGCTGTGCTGGTGTTTCTCCCCGGCTGGGATGACATCCGCAAGCTGCTCGCGTTGTTGCAGCAGAGCTCCACGTTTGGCAACAGCAACCGCTTCCTGCTGCTCCCGCTGCACGGATCACTCGCCAACGAGGCGCAGCGGCTGGTCTTTGACCGCCCTCCTCCGGGCGTCCGCAAGATCGTGCTGTCGACCAACGTAGCCGAGACGTCGGTGACCATTGACGACGTGACAGTCGTCATCGACTCGGGGCGCCACAAGCACAAGTCGTATGACGCGGCGGCGAATGTTGGGGCGCTGCTGCCCGAGTGGATTTCCCGCGCGTCGGCCCGCCAGCGGCGGGGCCGTGCGGGGCGTGTCCAGCCGGGGGTCTGTTATCATCTCTTTTCGTCGGTACATCACGAGGCGCTCCCCGAGTACCCTGAGCCAGAGATGCGTCGCACACCTCTCGATAACCTGTGCCTGCAGGTAGCGGCGCTGCAAGTCGGGCCGCTGTCGCCATTTCTCGCGCAAGCGCCGGACCCGCCGGCGCCGCAGGCGGTGGCACACGCGGTGGCCCTGCTTACGACTCTCGGCGCCATGTCACCCCGCGACGGGTCGCTGACGTCCCTCGGCAAGCGCCTCGCGTCGCTGCCTCTGTCGCCCAAACTGGGTAAGATGCTCCTCTACGGCGCACAGTTTGGGGTGCTCGACCCCATCCTGACCATCGCCGCCTCAATCGGCTATCGCGCGCCGTTTGTGCTGCCGATGGACAAGATGAAAGAGGCGGACGCGGAGAAGCGGGAGTTTGCTGCGGTTGTCGACTCGAACAGTGACCACGCGGCGGTGCTCGGCGCGTATAATGCGTGGCGTGAGTCGGGGCGGAGCCGTCGTTTTGCCGACGAGCACTTCCTGTCGGGGCCGACGCTCATGATGATTGACGGAATGCGCGAGCAGTTCCTGCGCATCCTCCGCGATGCACGACTATTGTCGGATGGTGGCGGGGGGTATGGCGGTGGGCGCGGCGGTGGCGGCCGCCCCGGCCGGGACTGGGGTGGTGGCGGCGGCGGCTCGCGCGCGCGCATTGCGCCCGCGAGTGATCGGGCAAGCAGCTGGCCGCTCGTCAAGGGCGTGCTTACGGCGGGCCTTTTCCCATCCATCGCGCGCGCCGACTACTCCAACCAAAAGGTGAAGCTGCTGACCCGCGGTGACGGGTCGGTGCAGCTCCATCCGGGTGCCGTGTCGGACGTCAAGGTGGCGGTCACCTGCTGGCGTCATCGATGGATTGTGCTCTCCGAGAAGGTGCGGCTGCGGGAGACCAAGCCGGGTAGCCACCCAGAGGTGCTTTGCGTTGGCATCACGCCCGTGTCACCGTCGTGCTTGGCGCTTTTTGGTGGACCCGTCGGGCGCTCCCGTCGGGGCGCCAAGCGTGTCGTGACCGTCGAGACCAACGATGATGGAGAAGGTATTGCCGCCGAAATGTCGGCGGTTGGCAGCCGGGCGCTCAACTCAGCTGCCCGGGAGCCGTGGTGCTACATGGAGGCGGACCAAGAAAGTGCATCGTGGATCATTCAGTTGCGGCAGCTAATTGACAAGCAGCTGGGCACCCTGTGGGCCGCCGATGAGCAGCGCGGACAAGACGGGGAAAAGCCCACCATGGTTGGCCTTGATGCCGCGGTCGTTGACGCGGTGGCGGTTTTGCTCGAGGAGTGCGACGCGCGGCCGTTCCACCAGCTCCCCAAGGCGTACGCGCAGCAGTCCAATGCGCTCATGCGGAACAACGGCGACTCTTCGATGTTTGGCGACAGGAACAACGTTAACCTCTTCTCCCTCCCGTCGGGGCCACGGTACCTTGAAGAGCAGGACCAGTCGCAGGGCCGGGGATTGTCGACATCGAACGGTCGTGGCGGGCGCGGTGGTGGTGGTGGTGGCGGCGGCGGCGGTGGTGGTGGTGGTGGTGGTGGCAATGGCAGTGGCGGTGGTGGCGGCCAGGACCAGATGTCGTGGCGTGGAGGTGGCAGCGCCGGTGGGGGCCCTGTCAACCGCGGCGGCCCTTACATTCCGCCGACGGTCAACCGGGGTGGCGCCTATGACAATGGCGGCGTGTCGGGCATGTGGGGGGGCTCGGGGTCGTCGTTTGGCAACGGCGGACTCACCAACGGCGTCGCTCGTTGGGGGGGACGGGCAGAAGGCGGCGCACCTAACGGCCGCCCCGTAGCTGACGGAGCCTCCTGGTGGAGCGACGAGGAGGAGGAGACGAAGCAGCCGCCGACGCGTCTTCCCCCGGCAAACGGGGGCGGGCGCATGGCGGTCGACGCGCGGCCGCCACTGTCGGGGGGGCCGCCCGACAGGTGGGCTCCACCGCCGCCGGGCAGCCGTAGTGGCGGTGGCGGCGGGGCTGATATCCATGGCGGTGATGGGGCGCCTGCTTTTGGGCGCCGCGACCTGTGGACGCCGCCGCCGGCGTCCAACGGCGGCGGCCAGCCCGACGGTGGGTCTCGATCCGGCAGCTGGGCGCCCGCGTCGCTCGCCGGCGGCAGCGGCGGGCACGATTACGGGCCGGCTATGTCAGGTCGGACGCTTGGCGGGGATGGTGGCGGCGCTGCTGGGTATACCGGTGGCGTGCGCAGTGGTGGTGGTGGGGGGCGATCGGGCGGTGGCCGTCGCCGCCGTTGATGTGGCGACCGACCGGTGGCCACACCCCCGCTGATGATGCGGCGGTCGCGCGGCAGCGGTGCCGCTGACGCAAGGTGCTGTGCCTTTTTTGTTTTGCTTTGTTGTTCCTTTTTTTTCGCGCGTCCCTGCAGCAGACGCGGTGTACATACATTTAGGGCGGCGCACCGGCTCTGGTGTGTGTACAGTGGATTGTATGGGGGGCTGGGCGGGCGGGCGTGTCCCTATATTGGTTGCGCGATAGGGCCGGCCACGGCTCGCCTGCCTTGTTCCCATCTATAGGAGTTGGTGGCAGTTGTGGAATGTCAGGCGCATGCGTCGTGGCCTCATCGCTGTTCTGTTCTGTGTGTATGGTATGTGAGGTACGGGGTGCCGTGGCCTCTTGCTCAACAAGGTATGTACGTGATTCCCTTTTCATTGTGCTGGGCGCTCCTGTCAGGTCCTGACATTCTTGCACAGTCGGTCATGGCACAGTGTCTGACTGGCTCTGGCCGGCGGTGGCGGTGGCCGTAGCCGCAGTCGAGCTTGCTGACGACGATCGTCTAGGGTCCACGCGCAAGCGGGTGCAGGGGAACGGGTGCAGATGTGGTGGCCAGTTGCAGCCGCACTCGTTGCAGCGCTGTGGCCTGGCGGCAGTTAGACCACACTGTCTTGGCCACGGCCGCTTGTTTTGTCGAGCGAGCCTCTTCTTTTTCTTTCTTGCGGCGACGTGTTCTATTGCGGCGACCTGCTTCTTTGCGGCGACCTGTGTTTGTCACAGCCAAGTGTTGCAGCCCGTCGTTACAACCTACAAGTAAGCGATTCCCACAGATGGCGTGACCGGGTGGCGGCGACGCGGAGACAAAAACCCAGCTCCTTGACCGCATCCTGGGCCATGGGGACATATGGGGAGTGACTATGACGGTGGCCCGACAGCTCTCGCGCCTGCGGTGCCGCGCCGCGTCCGCGTCCATGGCGGCAGTGCCTCACCGCCGCCGCTGCACGCCACCGACTCTGTCGACGGGGCGGGCAATTAGGGCGTTGAGGTCGACGCGTGGGTCCGACGCGGGTCCCGCGCCGCGTGCTCGCGCCGCGTGCTCGGCCCGTTGGCCGTTGCGCGGCGGTGGTGAGGCCGCACCCGCGCCCCATCGGTGCTGTACAGACGCACAACGTGCGCTCCACCCGCAAACCAGGTCGGCGGGGATCAGGCGTACCCCTCCGCGACGCATGCAAAAAACAGGAGTAAATTTCACCCGTGCCCCTGCCTCCAGCCCCGCGGCGTCAACCACGGCGGGGGGTGGCACCCCACCCGTGCGCCCGCCAAGTAACGGGCCGACGCGGGCCCGACGGTGGCACGTGCCGCCATCGGGCACGCGTCGACGTGTACGTCGACGCCGCCACCCGTCCGTGACCGACGGCGGGCTCGGCGGGCGGGCAGCTCGGCAGCAGCCCGGCGCTCTCCGCACCCCCCCCCGGTGCCACCGCCCCACCCTCCTGCCCGCAAGCCCATGAGCACGGTCGGCCACCACCCCCGCCCTCGCGTGCCTGCGGTTGCACCCCGCCAGCGGCGTTGACGGCTACGGCACGCGCCGTCGGCGCGGTCGGCGCGGCGTGGATGCACCGGCGCTGAATGGGGAAACGAGGTGGAAACCTTGGGGAGGGCGCGGGGGCCGTGGCACCATGGCGCCCCGCCGTCAATGGCCAGCACAGTCCGTCCCCACGGCATCGCTGCGTCCACCGCCTGCGTGTTGCGTCCGACAGCGGCGCCGGCGGGTGGCCCGCCTGCGCCGCGCGCCGCCGCGTCGCCCGCCGCGCCGG
>Ga0115031_1000861_pt1 | contig 22213 bp, 18 predicted proteins | sample Maine_Asex4_meta_FD_87301 | JGI IMG/M metagenome (GOLD analysis project Ga0115031, IMG submission 87301) | Marine algal microbial communities from Maine, USA - Maine_Asex4_metaG | ecosystem: Host-associated > Algae > Red algae > Unclassified | place: Maine, USA | collected 2015-01-05
CTACGACCCCGCACCCAGACGATCGCTCAATTCGCGGAATTCGCGGCGGAGCTGATCGTTGCGGAAGATGCGTTCGATGCCGGGGCTTTGCAGGTTCTGCAATGCCTCGAAGGACATCGTCGCGCTTTCCATCATGCTGCGCAGCTGGAAACTGGCATCGACGGTGCGCAAAGTGTTGTCGGCAATGCGCAGTTCGCGGACCGCGTCCTTGCGGGCGCCCGCGATCTCGGCGCGCTGGTCGCGCAGGTGCCGGCGGTAGAATTCGGCGGCCTCGAAGGCGATGGATTGCGACTGGATGTTCGCGTCCAGCGCCTCGCGCTGGCGGGCGGTGCCGGGCTGGCGCAGCAGGCGCTCGGTTTCCTTGCGGGTCGCGTGCACGTCGCGGGTGATGGCGTCGAGCCGGGGCAGGTAGTCGCCGTCGATCTTCTCGATGAACGTCGTCTGCGCGTGGACGAGCACGGCGAGCAGGGCGGTGTGCATGGCGTAGTAGCGTTTGGCGGTCCCCAGATCCTCGTCGGTCTCGTCCAGCAGGGCGAGCAACTGGCTGCTGACCCCCCGCGCGGCGGTGTAGGCGGCGGCGATGCGGATCACGTCCTGCCCCGTCACGCTGTCGAGCAGCAGGTCCGCTTCCTCGTCGCTGACGGGGGTGCCGGCGGCGGCCATCGCGTCGCGAAAGCGGGTCTTCGCGGTGCGGATCGCCATCTCGTTCCCGGCGATCCGGGCGGTGGCCTCGTCGATCTCGGCGTCGATCGTCTCGCGGTCCCTGGCCAGCCGGAAGGTGCCGGACAGGCCGGCATCCTCGGGCGCGGAGATGCGATCCTCGCGCAGGCGGGCGATTTCGGCGCGCAGGGCGTCGATGGTGCGGCGGCGCTGTCCGATCTCGCTCTGGATGGCGGTGACGGGGGCGTCGGCCACCACGTCGAAGGCATCGCCCAGCAGGCGTCGGGTCCGGCTTTCGGCATCCAGGCCGACCCGGCGGGTGAACAGGGCGGTCAGGCTGTCCTCGTCCGCGATATCGCCCCGGGCCTCGGCCGCATCCTCCAGCACCGCGCGCACGTCGCCGAAGAGGCGCTGCATCCGCCGGTACTCGGCATCGTTCGCGCGGATATCGGCGACCGGCGCGGCGGCGGTCTGCGCGGCGGGGGCGGATAGCGGCGCGAGGGCCGTCAGCGCGGCGGCGGTCACGAGGGCGCACAGGAGAGGCAGGCGCATGGTGTGGATTCCTTTCCGCGAGGGGACCGGACGGCCCGGCTCGGACACGTGCAGGATAGGGGACAGACCCTGCGATTTGGTTTTCCGGCATCCGCCCGACGCGACGAACCCCGTGCAGGGCAAGGGACCGGGCCGTTCCGTAGCGGCGGTTTCCCCCGATATATGGGGTCCCGCGTATATTTCACGCAAGGGGCGCAATTCGTTAACGTTTGCGTGGCACATTTCAATGGCTTTAGGGGCGCATCCCGCTCCTGCCCATCTCCTCCCCGACTGACCGCCTCATCCCTGTGAGGCGGTCTTTTTTTGTCCGGATTCAGGCAAAAGCCTTGCGAATCAGGGGCGCGAGGCGGTCGGCCCATTCGATCTGGCCCGCCGGGTCCGCGATCAGGTCGTTGCGGATTTCGAGCAGCAGGTTCGGCAGGCCGCGCGGAAACACGAGGCGGTCGAGCGTCTCGCCCTCGTTGCCGCCCCGATACGGTTCGTTCTCGCCGACGCACAGCGCCGGGTCCGCGCGCAGCAGGTCGACCATGCGCCGCGCGCTGGCCTCGTCGGACCCCCACAGCACCCCCGCATGCCACGGGCGCGGGGGGCGGCCCTGCAATTGCGGGGTGAAGCTGTGCAGCGACAGGACGGCGGTGCGGGGCGCGCGGGCGATCCGGTCCTCGATGGCGGCGGTATAGGGGCGGTAGCACCGGTCCAGGCGGATTTCCGTCTCCGCCTCGCCCACCGCGCGGTTGCCGGGGACGATCGCGCCGTCGGAAATCTTCATCACCAGCGTGGGGTCGTCCTCGCCCCGATTCGGGTCGATCAGCAGGCGCGAGAAACCCGAGAGCAGCGCGGTGGCGTTCAGCCGGTCGGACAGCGCCCGCGCCAGCCCCGCCGTGCCGATGTCATAGGCGATGTGCCGCTCGAACTGCGCCGGGTCGAGGCCGAGAGTGCCGTAGCCCGGGGGCAGCGCGTTCGACGCATGGTCCACGATGATCAGCAGGCCCGGGGGCGCATCGGGGTTGATGGTCTCGACGGGGGAGAAGGTCATGGGGGGCGCTCATGCGGGGGCGAGGGAGGCGGAGGCGGAAGGATCGGCGCTCCTTATACCGTCACTCCTTCGCGGGGTAACCGGTCATTTCCAGATAGCCGGTGCCGCCATGCGAACCGCTTACCGTGATCGGGCCTTCCCAATAGGGAAAGGAGGTGGCGTTCCATGCGTCGGGGTTCAGCGCCCCGACCGTCACGTCCAGCGCGCGGTCCGCCACGGCCAGCCGCCACCTCACCGGCACCGTACGCCCCGCGACGGGGGCGGTGGCGAGCGGCTGCATCGTGATGGCGTCGGGGGTCAGAGGGGTGCTGGTGCCGTCGGGATCGATCCAGTTGCCCGCGAAATACGGCGCGCGGGTATCGCTGCGCAGGCGGAACAGCATCAGCTTCGCGCCGCCGTCCAGGTGCAGCGAGAACCAGTCCCAGCCGTTCTGGTCCGGGGCCAGCGGTTGGGACGACCACTCCCGGTCCATCCATGCCTGCCCCGTGACGGGGCGGGGGGTGCCGTCGAGGGTGACGGTGCCGGTGACGGTGAAGAACGGCTGGCTGACGTAATACGACGCCTGCCCCCGGTCGGATTTCCGGCTGTATCCGCCCTCGCCCTGCAACACCATCGGCGCGTCGGTCGAGAGGGTGAGGGCATAGGCGAAATCCTCGCCCCCGGCCGACAATCGCAGGGGGGCGAACTCAGCGCCGGTGCTGTCGAAGGACCATTCGTCGATCCACGCGGTGAAGGGCGATGCCCGCACCCCCGCCTGCCCGATGCCGCCCCGGGACAGCCGCTCGGCATGACGATGCGTGTCGGCGGTGGTCAGGGCGGTGTGACCCATCCAGTATTGCCGGCTGGCCCATCCCGTCGCGGTGTCGTCGGGGGCGGAGGCCTGTCGGAACAGGGTCCATTGCACGCCCAGCGGGGTGCCGGTCTCGTCGGTCAGGTTGGCGGTGACGTACCACCACTCGATGCGGTGACCGGGATGCGCGCCGTGGTCCTGCGGAAAGGTGATCGGCGTGCCGGGGCGCACGGGGGCGTAGGTGTTGCCGTCGGAGCCGAGACCCGCGAACCCCTGCGCCGCGACGGTCAGGGGGGCGAGCATCAGGAGAAATGCGGCGGCGAAAGCGTTAGCGTTCATCGGTGAAGACCCTCACGAGGCGGACGGGAGAGATGCGGCGCAGGGTGTTGACCGGCCACAGCGCCGCCAGGAACGCCGTCACCAGCGCCAGCGCGACCAGCGCCGCCCATTGCCCCGGGAACAGGTGGAACGGCAGCCGCCAGCCGAATGCCTGCACGTTCACCACCGCCACCAGGCACCACGCCACCGCCAGCCCCAGCGGGATCGCCAGCAGCGCGGTGAACAGCGCCATGGCCAGCGTCTTCAGCATCTCCAGCCCCGCCAGCTCGCGCCGCGTCACCCCCGCCGCCCAGAGCGGGGCGAGTTGGGGCAGGCGCATCTCGGACAATGTCAGCAGCGACATGAACAGCGCGAAGCCCGCCACCCCCATCGTCAGCACGTTCAGCGCCGAAGTGACGGCGAAGGTCTTTTCGAACACGCCCTTCGAATACGCCTTCAGCGCGCCCTGATCGATGAGGGAATCGCCCAGATCGAACCGCCGCTGCATCGCGGCGATGACGGCCTCCGTGCGCCCCTCGGCCACGCGCAGGCCCGTGCCGCCGCGCCGGGAGTCGGGGAAACGCCCGGCCACCACGTCGATCCCGGCGCTGATCTGGCCTTTCGGATTGCCGTAATCGGGATAGATGCCCGCGACGGTGACGCGCCAGCCGCCGATCTCGATACTGTCCTCCACCGCCAGGCCCAGCCGCGTGGCGAGTTGCTCGCTGGCAAAGACCGCCTCGCCCCGCGCCACCCGGTCGAAGGCATCGGGGGCGCGGTCGGTCATGGGCCAGCTGCCGCGATAGGTGGGATGGTCGCGATAGCCGACGATGCCGACGGGCAGGCCGTCCAGCCGCGTCTCGGCATTCAGGGTCGGCAGGATGGCGGTGACATCGCCCCGCGCGCCCAGCCACGCGCGGATCTCGGTCGCCTGTTCGTCGCTGCGGGCATCGTAGTAGACCTCCGCCACCAGCCGCTGATCCAGCCAGTTCGTGAAGGTGTCGCGGAAGCCGTTGACCATCGTGCCGACGCCGATATTCGCGCCCAGCGCCAGCAGCAGGGCCATCAGGGCCAGCGACAATCCGGAGAGCTGCTGCTGCGCATCGGCCCAGAACCACTGCGCGATCGGCCCGCGCGCCGCGCCCTGCCCCGCCCGCAGGATCAGCGCCAGCAGGGGCGGCAACAGCAGGGCGGCCCCCAGCAGCAGGGCGGCGAGGCCCGCGAATCCGGCGACCAGCCCGCTGGCGAACAGCATCAGCCCGGCGGCGGCGACCAGCAGCAGCACGGCCAGCGCCCCCTGCGCCCGCAGCCACCCCGCCTGCGCCACCCGCCACGCATGGCGGCGGGCCGACGCCAGCGGCGGCATCCGGTACGCCTTCAGCAGGCTGTACCCCGCCGCGCCCATCGCCCCGAAGACCGAAATCGCGATCCCCGCCAGCCACCATTCGGGTTGCAGCGACAGCGTGCCGGGCACATCCGCACCGTACAGCCCGCCCAGACTGGCCGCGACATCGGGCATGAGGGCAGAGGCGACGAGATACCCCCCCGCCACCCCCGCGATCCCCGCCAGCAGCGACAGCGTCAGCAACTCGGCCAGCAGAACCCCCGTCAGCATCCGCGCCGAAATCCCCAGCCCCCGCAGGGTGCGCAGCATGGGCAGGCGCTGCTCGAAGGCCAGTGCGATGGCGGAATAGACGATGAACAGGCCGACGAGGAAGGCGAGCATGCCGAAGGCGGTCAGATTCAGGTGGAAGCTCTTGGTCAGGCGGTCGAGATCGCCCTGCGCCTCGGTCGCGGTGCGCTCCAACGGGGTGTCCGTCGCCTCGGCCAGCGGGGTGGCGGGCGCGGGGGCGTCGGGGTCGAGCAGCAGGCGCGAGACCTGCCCCGGCGCGTCCAGCACCGCCTGCGCCGCGCCGATATCCATCAGCAGCAGGCCGGGGGCCAGATCCTCCTGCACGGTCAGGGGGGGCAGGCCGGGGGCATCCGACAGCGCCGCGAGGGTGTCGGGATGAGCGAAAGCGCGCCACGGGGGGGCCATGAAACCGTCGAACAGGGTCGCATCCACCGGCCCGGTCGCCCGGCCCGTCATATTGGCGGCGGCGGGGATGGTCAGCGGCTCGATCCCGATGATGCGGATGCGCGTGTCGCCGACGCGCCTCGACCCCTCCAGCACCGGCGACACGCGCCAGCCCGCCCGGCGCAGATCGACGAAGGCGCGCTGGTCGAACGGCGCCCCGTCCGCCCGCGCCAGCGACGGCACCGCATCGCCCCCCAGCGTCTGCGCGGCCCGGTCATAGGCATCGCGCGCCTGGGCGTTCAGCGCCTGCACCCCGCTCCACAACGCCGTCGCGATCATCAGCCCGCCGAGCAGGGCGACGAGCTGCAACGGCTTGCGCCGCCAGTGGCTGAGGAGCGCGGTGAGGGTATGCAGGGCGCGGGTCACGACACGAGCGCCCCTGCCCCGGGCAACGACCCGGGGCCTCGACGGTCAGCGCACCGCTGCGCGAGGCCCCGGGTCTGCGCCCGGGGCAGGGAGACTTCTTGCCCCGTCACCCCAGCCGCCCCTGCACCAGCGTCACCTGCCGCCCCATCATCCCCGCCAGCCGCGCCGAATGGGTGACCATCAGAAAGCTGCACCCCGTCTGCGCGACCAGATCGAGGGCGAGGTGCATGACCGCGTCGCCGCTCTCCTCGTCGAGATTGCCGGTCGGCTCGTCGGCCAGGATCAGGTCGGGGCGCACGGCGAACGTGCGCCCGATGGCGACGCGCTGCTGCTGGCCGCCGGACAGTTGCTCCGGATAGCGGTCCAGCAGGTCCGACAGGCCCAGCCGCCCGGCCAGTTCCGCTTGCCACGCCGCATCGTGGCGGCCCCCGATACGGGCCTGGAAGGCGAGGTTCGCGGCCACCGTCAAGCTGGGAATCAGGTTGAACTGCTGGAAGACCAGACCGATCCGGCGGCGGCGCAACCGCGCGCGGCCCGCATCGTCCAGCGCGGTGATCTCGGTGTCGTCCAGCCGGATACTGCCCGCATCGGCGGCGTCGAGACCGGCGATCAGGTGCAGCAGCGTGCTCTTGCCCGACCCCGATTCGCCCATCAGGGACAGGCTCTCCCCCGCCCCCACGTCCAGATCGACCCCGCGCAGCACGGCGATCGGTCCCTGCGGGGTGTCGTAGGCCTTGGCGAGATCACGGATGGCGAGCATGGGGGGTGAGGTGGTCCGGCGGCGTCACTTGTCGACAGCGAAGCGCCACAACCCGCAAGGCGCGGCCCGATGCCGCGCCCGGGCCATCCGCCTCAGCGGGCCAGCGCCGCCGCGTCGCGGGCCAGAGCGGTGATGGCGTCCCAGTTGCCGCGCGCCATCTCGGCCCCCGGCGCGACCCACGACCCGCCGACACACAGCACGTTGGGCAGGGACAGGTATTCATGCGCGTTCTTCAGCGAGACGCCCCCCGTCGGGCAGAACCGCGCCCGGGCCAGCGGCGCGCCCATCGCCTTCAGCATCGCGGGACCCCCGGCGGCACCGGCGGGGAAGAACTTCATCACCTCGTATCCGCGCGCCAGCAGGGCCATGACTTCGGACGGGGTGTTGACGCCGGGCAGCATCGGCAGGCCCTCGGCCTCCGCCGCCTCCAGCAATTCGGGCGTGAAGCCGGGGGAGACGCCGAATTGCGCGCCCGCCGCCCTAGCCGCCTTGACATCGGCGGGGGTCAGCAGGGTTCCGGCCCCGACGATGCCGCCCTCCACATCCGCCATCGCGCGAATCGCGTCGAGGGCGGCGGGGGTGCGCAGGGTGACTTCGAGGGCGGGCAGCCCCCCGGCCACCAGCGCGGCGGCCAGCGGGGCGGCATGGGCCGCGTCGTCGACGGTGATGACCGGGATCACCGGGGCGAGGTCGCAGATTTCGCGGGCGTTCATCGTTTCATCTCTCCGAGTGTGTTCAGCAGGCCGGTGGTGGAGGCGTCCTCGTCGGTCGCGGCCCCGGCCTGCACCATGGGCAGCAGGGACTTCGCCAGTTGCTTGCCCAGTTCGACCCCCCACTGGTCGAAGGCGTTGATATCCCAGATCGCCGCCTCCACGAAGGTCTTGTGCTCGTACAGCGCGATCAGCCGGCCCAGGGTGAACGGGTCGAGCGTGCGGTAGAGGATGGTGGTCGAGGGGCGATCGCCCGGAAAGGTACGGTGCGGGGCCAGCCGGTCGATCTCCGCCGGGGCCGCGCCGTCCGCCGCCATCTCGGCGCGGATTTCGGCCTCGGTCTTGCCGAAGGCCAGCGCCTTCGACTGCGCGAGGCAGTTGGCGGCCAGCTTGACGTGGTGGTCGGTGCCGGGTTCGTGCGGAACCGCCGCCAGCAGGAAATCGACGGGGATGATATCGGTGCCAAGGTGCAGCAGCTGGAAGAAGCTGTGCTGCGCATTCGTCCCCGGCTCGCCCCAGACGACGGGACAGGTGGCGCGGGCCACCGGCTCGCCGCCGCGCGTGACGCGCTTGCCGTTCGATTCCATCGTCAGTTGTTGCAGATAGGCGGGCAGGCGGGCGAGGCGCTCGTCATAGGGAATCACCGCAACCGACGCCGCCCCGCACCCATTGCGCCGCCAGATGCCGAGCAGACCGGCCAGCATCGGGATGTTCCGCGCCGCCGGGGCCGTGCGGAAATGGTCGTCCATCGCCTTGGCACCGGCCAGGAATGCGCGGAAATCCGCCGCCCCGATGGCGAGGGCGACGGGCAGGCCGATGGCGGCCCAGATCGAGTAGCGCCCGCCGATCCAGTCCCAGAACCCGAACACGCGATCCGCCGCGATGCCGAATTCCGCCGCCGCGTCGATATTGGTCGACACCGCCGCGAGATGCGCCTTCGCGCCGTCCTCGCCCAGCCCGGCGACCAGCCAGGCGCGGGCGGTGGCGGCATTGGTCATGGTTTCCTGGGTCGTGAAGGTCTTGGACTGCACGATCACCAGCGTGCGTGCCGGGTCCAGCCCCCGCGACACATCGGCGAAGTTCGAGCCGTCGACATTGGCGACATACTGCACGCGCGGCCCGTCTGCATGGGGCACCAGCGCCCGGGTCGCCATGGCGGGGCCGAGATCCGATCCGCCGATCCCGATCGAGATGACATCGGTGAAGGGCCGGCCATCGGCGGCGGCAATCGCGCCGCCGCGCACGGCTTCGGCAAAGGCAAGGAACCGGTCGAGCGCCGGGGCCACCTCGTCCCCGCCCTCGGCATCATAGGCGGTTTCGGGGTCGCGGGCGGCGACGTGCAGGACGGCGCGGCCCTCGGTGTTATTGATCGGTTCGCCCGCGAACATCGCGTCGCGCTTGCCCGCCACATCCGCTTCCGCCGCCAGCGCCAGCAGCGCGTCGAGCGCCGCCGCGTCGATCCTCTCCTTCGAGAAATCGACGGTCAGGTCGTCCAGATTGCGCGAGAACCGGTCGAAGCGCCCGGCATCCTCCGCGAACAGCGCGCGCAGGGTGGTCGCGTCCAGTCGCGCGGCCTCCGCGTCGAGTGTCTGCCATGCGGTGCTCATGCCGTCCCTCCGAAGAAGACGCTCGCCCCGTCCGATGCCGGGCCGACCGCCGCGCGGAAGGGCGCGAACAACTCGCGGCCCAGCCCGTATTCGTTGCCGGACAGGTCGGCGGTCACGGCTTCGCGCGCCTCGAACCCGTCCTCCAGTACCGTCAGCGTCCCCGCATCGCAATCGAGCAGCATCCGGTCGCCGTCGCGGATCTTTGCGATGGCCCCGCCCACGGCGGCCTCCGGCGTCAGGTGGATGGCCGCCGGGATCTTGCCGGAGGCCCCCGACATGCGGCCATCGGTGACCAGCGCCACCTTCAGCCCGCGATCCTGCATCACGCCCAGCACGGGGGTCAGCTTGTGCAGTTCGGGCATCCCGTTCGCCTGCGGACCCTGAAAGCGCAGGACGCAGATCATGTCTTCGGTCAGTTCCCCGGCCTTGAACGCGGCCAGCACCGTCTCCTGATCGTGGAAGACCCGGGCGCGGGCCTCGACCCGGCGGCGTTCGGGTTTCACGGCGGAAATCTTGATGACCGAACTGCCGATATTGCCGCCCAGCAGGGTCAGGCCCCCGGTCGGCTGGAAGGGATCGGCCACCCGGCGCAGGATATCGGTGTCGAGGCTCTCGCCCGCGCCGTCCTCCCACACGACCGCGCCGTCGCGCAGGCGCGGCTCCTGCGTGTAGCGGTGCAGGCCGTCGCCGGCGACGGTGCGCACGTCGTCCTGCATGTGGCCGGTATCCAGCAGTTCGCCGATCATGTATTGCAGCCCCCCGGCGGCGTAGAAGTGATTCACGTCGCGCAGGCCGTTCGGGTAGACGCGGGCGATCAGGGGCGTGACCTTCGACAGGTCGGACATGTCCTCCCATGTCAGGATCACCCCCGCCGCCCGGGCCATCGCCAGCAGGTGAATCGCCAGATTGGTCGAGCCGCCGGTGGCGTGCAGGCCGACGACGCCGTTGACGAACGCCTTCTCGCTCAGGATCTCGCAGGTCGGGGTGTAGTCCTCCCCCTGCGCGGTCAGGGCCAGCACCCGCTGCGCCCCCGCATGGGTCATGGCATCGCGGATATCCTGGCTGGGATTGGCATAGCTGGCGCCGGGCAGGTGCAGGCCCATCACCTCCATCAGCATCTGGTTGGTGTTGGCGGTGCCGTAGAAGGTGCAGATACCGGGGCTGTGATAGCTGGCCATCTCGGCGCGCAGCAACTGGTCGCGGCCGATCTCGCCGGTGGCGAATTTCTGGCGCGTCTCGGCCTTCTTGTCATTGGGCAGGCCGGACGGCATCGGCCCGGCGGGCAGGAAGATGGAGGGGATATGCCCGAAGGTCGCCGCCGCGATCACGAGGCCGGGCACGATCTTGTCGCACATCCCGAGGAAGACGGCGGCATCGAAACAGTTATGGGTCAGCGCGACCCCGGCCCCCAGTGCGATCACGTCGCGCGAGAACAGCGACAGCTCCATTCCCGGCTCGCCCTGGGTCACCCCGTCGCACATGGCGGGTACGCCGCCCGCGACCTGCGCGGTGCAGCCCGCCGCTTCCGCCGCCGCCTTTATCAGGCCCGGAAACCGTTCGAACGGCTGATGGGCCGAGAGCATGTCGTTGTAGGACGTGACGATGCCCAGATTGGGCGCGTCGTTCAGGGTCATCGCCTCCTTGGTCGCCTGGGGCATCCCGGCGGTGGCATGGGCGAAGTTCGAGCAGCCCAGATGCGCGCGGGCGACGCCGTGATCCCTGGCGCGGCGCATCCGGTCGAGATAGTCGCCGCGCGTCTTGCGGCTGCGCGCGGCGATGCGGGCGGTGACGGCTTCGACGGTCGGGTGGGTCGACATGGCGGGTTTCCCTTCGGGAGGCCCCCTTCAGGGGGCGTAGTGAATGGCGGGCGCGGCGCGGCGCAGGATCGCGCGGATGGGGGCCTCGGTCTCGGGTCCGTCCTCCATCGCGGTGCCGAGAGCCGCGCGCTTGGCCTCGCCGGTGATCAGCACATGGGTTTCGCGCGCCGTCAGCAGGGCCGAGAGGGTGAGGGTCACGCGCGGTTCGGGCGCACCGGGCGCGCGCAGGGGCAGGATGGGCGCGGTCCCCTCCGGGTCCAGCGCCTCGTCCAGCCGGTCGGCCCCGGGAAAGATCGAGGCGGTGTGCATGTCGGTCCCCATCCCCAGCACGAGGATGTCGAGGGGCAGTGCCTCGGCGCTCAGCACGGCGGCGACCTCGTCCAGCCCTTCCTCGGGCGTCTCGACAGGGCGATGGAACGGGATGAAGCGGGCGGCGGCGGCCTTGCCGGTCAGCAGCGTCTCGCGCAGCAGGCGGGCATTCGAGCGTTCGTGATCCACCGGCACCCAGCGTTCGTCGCCCAGCACCACGGTCACCGCGCTCCAGTCCAGATCGGTGGCGGCCAGCGCCTCGAAGAACGGTCCCGGGGTGGTGCCGCCGGGTACGCAGAGCGTCGCGCGGCCCCGGGCGGCCAGCGCCTGATTCAGCCCCCGGGCGACCTTCTCGGCCAGCGCTGCGGCCTGTTTCGCGCGGTCCTGATAATCCATGAGGCGCATCATGGCGCGATGCTCCGCCAGCGGCGACCGTCGGCGATCATCATCGCCATCGCGCCCAGCGGCCCGTCTCCGCCGGGGTCGTATTCCTCGGGGCGGGCGCGGCTTTCGTCCCACGCGGCCATGATCGGGTCGATCCAGTCCCACGCCGCCTCCACCTCGTCGCGGCGCATGAACAGGGTCTGGTTGCCCCGCGCGACATCCATCACGAGGCGCTCGTAGGCATCGGGCATGCGCCAGTCGGTGTCGTCGGTGTCGAAGCTCATGTCCAGCGGCGTCTCGCGCATGCGGAATCCGCCGGGGCCGGGGTCCTTGGTGGTGATCGACAGGGTGATTCCCTCGTCCGGTTGCAGGCGGATGATCAGGGCGTTGGGCGCGACGGGGGCGGCCAGATCGCTGAAGATCTGGTGCGGGGTCTGGCGGAAGGTGACGATGATTTCCGAGAGCCGCCCGCGCAGGGACTTGCCCGTGCGCAGGTAGAACGGCGTCCCCGCCCATCGCCACGTGCCGATCTCGGCCTTCAGCGCGACGAAGGTTTCCGTGGTGCTGGCGGGGTTCTCGGCTTCCTCGGCATAGCCGCGATACTGGCCCCTTGCGCTGTTCTCCAGCGCGGCCTGTCCGGTCAGGGGGCGCAGGGCGCGCAGCACCTTGAGCTTCTCGTCGCGCATCGCGTCGGCCTCGAAGTGGTGCGGCGGCTCCATCGCGGTCAGGCACAGCAACTGGATCAGGTGGTTCTGCACCATGTCGCGCATCGCCCCCGCGCGGTCGTAATACGGCCCGCGCGACCCCACGCCCAGCGTCTCGGCGACCGTGATCTGCACGTTGTCGATGTGGCGGGCGTTCCACAGCGGCTCGAACAGGGCATTGGCGAACCGCAGCGCGATCAGGTTCTGCACCGTCTCCTTGCCCAGATAATGGTCGATGCGATAGACGCGGTCCTCGCTGAAGACGGCCCCGATCTGGTCGTTCAGCGCCTTGGCGCTGGCCCCGTCATGGCCGAGGGGCTTCTCGACCACCAGCCGGGCGTTCTCGGCCAGCCCGTGCGTCTCCAGCGCCTTCGCAATCGGCCCGAACAGCGAGGGGCCGACCGAGAGATAGAAGATGCGCGTGCGATCCGCCGGGGCCGCGTCCAGCACGTCGGACAGGGCGGCCCAGCCGTCCGAATCGGCGATATCGTTGGTGACGTAGTGCAGCCGCGCCAGGAACCGCTCGACCGTCTCCGCATCGCGGTGCGCATCGCCGACATGGGCGTCCAGCGCCTCCTGCGCCAGCGTGCGGAACCCCGCATCGTCCATGTCGGTGCGCGCGCAGCCGACGATTCGCGCCTCCGCCGGGATCTGGCCGTCCAGATCGCGGTGGAACAGGGCGGGCAGCAGCTTGCGCTTGGACAGGTCGCCCGTCGCGCCGAAGATGACCAGATCGAACGGGTCGACCGGGATGATGCGATGACTCATCGCGCGCGCTCCTTCAGAAAACCGTCGATATCGGCCGAGACCGGCAGATCCGCCCCCCGGCGCGCGCAGGTGATGGCCGCCGCCGCCGCCGCCCGGCCCAGCAGCGCCTCGACCCCCCCGCGCGTCATGCCGGACAGGGCCGCACGCGGATCGGCATGGCCGCCGAGCGCCGCCAGCAGGGTCGCCTGAAAGGTATCGCCCGCCCCCACCGTGTCGACCACCTCCACCGTGCTGGCCGAAACCGTCAGCGTCTCGGCCCCCCGCACCGCCAGCACGTCGCCCGCGCCCCCCGTCACGACCACCATCCCCGGTCCCTGCGCCGCCCAGTCCCGCGCGATGTCGAGCGGGGCCGCGCCGGGGTAGAGGAGACCCAGATCCTCGTCGCTGACCTTCACCAGCCCGGCCAGACGGCGCAGGTGGTCGATGCGCGCCTTCCACACGTCCATGTCGGGCTGGATCGTCGGGCGCACGTTCGGGTCGAGCGAGACGAACCGGTGCGCCTCGCGCGCGGCCAGCGCCGCCAGTGCATCGGCCACCGGGGTCACGGCGATGGAATACGACCCGAAATGCAGCCCCGTCACCTGCGCACCGAGCGCGGGCAGATCGTCGATCCGCAGCCCGCAATCCGCCGAATCCGAGCCGTAGAACGCATAGGCCGGCCCGCCATCGGGACCGAGATCGACCACGCTGAGCGTCGTGCGCCGGTCCGTGCGGACCAGATACTCCGCCGCGACCCCCTCCTCGGCCAGCATCCCCGCCAGCCGCCGGCCCATGGCATCGGTCGACAACCCCGTCAGCAGGCCGACCCCGGCCCCCTGCCGCGCCATCCCCAGCGCGACATTGAACGGCGAGCCGCCGGCGCGGGCATCGACATCGAACTGGCCGTTCGTCCCTTCGCCGGTGACGAACATATCGTAGAGCGCTTCTCCGCAGACGACGAACATCTCGCAGGTCTCTCCCTGAAGGCGGATCGGAATGTGCCGTGTTGGTAGACGCTACGCGACCGTATCGCGAGCATAATCCGACAGCGTCCGCGCGACGCCGTCCCGCCACAGCCCGTCCAGGGCTTCGGCAAAGGCGCGGCGGAACCCGGCATCGTCGCCCAGCGTGCCGAAGACGGCGCCCAGGGACAGGAACGCCCCCGGATCGTCCTTCGCGCGCAGGGCCTGCTCGCGCAGCGCCGCCGCCATCGGATCGTCGAGCGGGATATCGCGCCCGGCCTCGTCCGTTCCCGCGCAATAGCGGCACCACAGCGCCACCTCCAGCGCCAGCCCGTCAACCGGCAGGCCCTGCGCCAGCCGCGCGGCGATGACGGGCAGGATGAATTTCGGCTGGCGGTTCGATCCGTCCTGACACAGCCGCGCGATGGTATCGCCGATGGCGGGATTCGAGAACCGCTCGACCACGGTGTCGAAATACGCCGCGAAATCGACCCCCGGGATCGGTGGCACCATCGGGATGATCTCGCGCCGCTCCAGCGCCGTCAGGAACCCGGCGACCAGCGGCTCGGCCATCGCGTCATGGACCATCCCGATCCCCAGCAGCGCCGCCGGATAGGCGATGGTCGCGTGACCGCCGTTCAGGATGCGCAGCTTCATCAGTTCATGCGGGGCCACGTCGGCCACGAACTCGACGCCCACCTTCTCCAGCGCGGGTCGCCCCGCGCGGAAATCATCCTCCAGCACCCATTGCCGGAACGGTTCGCACACGACCGGGCGGGCATCGCGGATGCCGAAACGCTCCGCGACCAGCGCCCGCTCGCGCGGACCCGTGGCGGGGGTGATGCAATCGACCATGCCGTTCGGAAAGCCGGCCTCGCGCAGGATCCACGCGCCCAGATCGGCCGAGATCGCCGTGGCCAGCCCGACCACCGCATTGCGCGCCACGACGCCGTTATGGGGCAGGTTGTCGCAGCTCATCACCGTGAAGGCCGGCACCCCCGCCGCCCGCCGCGCCGCCAGCGCCGCGACGATGATGCCGAAGGCGGTCTCCGGCGCATCGGGCCTGGCGATATCCGCCACGATCGCCGGATGATCGCGGGCAAGGCCCCCCGTCGCCGGATCGATGAAATACCCGCCCTCGGTCACCGTCAGCGACACGATGCGGATTTCGGGGACCGTCAGCGCGGCCACCAGCGCCGTCGCCCCCGGCTCGACATAATCGATCATCGACCCGCAGACATGCGCCGTCAGCCCGCCGGGGTTCAGCTCGACTACCGTGGTCAGCCAGTCCTGCGCCGCCAGATCGTCGCGCACCGCGACATCCGCCGCGCGCACCCCCGCCCCGACCAGCGCCCAGTCATGATCCTCGCCCAGCCCGAACAACCGGTCCAGATACATCGCCTGGTGCGCGCGGTGAAAGTTGCCCACACCGATATGCACGATCCCGGGGGTCAGGGCCGCGCGGTCATAGCCGGGGCGGTTCACCGCCTGCGGCATGTCCCCCAGCGTCGCGGTCGACACTTGCGTCAGCTCATCCATTGCCCGCCATCCACGTTGTATGTCTGCGCGAGGATGTATTCCGCCTCGTCGCTGGCGAGGAAGATCGCCATGCCGGTCAGATCCTCCGCCGTGCCCATGCGCCCGTAGGGGACCGCTTCGCCGACCTCGCGCTTCTTCTGGCCGGGGGCCTTGTTCTCGTGCTTCGCGAAGAACGCATCCACCCCGTCCCAATGCTCGCCATCCACCACGCCGGGGGCGATGGCATTGACGTTGATGCCGTGTCTTATCAGGTCCATGCCCGCCGATTGCGTCAGGCTGATCACGGCGGCCTTGGTCGCGCAGTAGACGGCCACCGGCCCTTCGCCGCGCCGCCCGGCCTGGCTGGCCATATTGATGATCCTGCCGCCGGTGCCCTGCGCGATCATGTGCCTCGCGACCGCCTGCAACGTGAACAGCGTTCCGCCGACATTGATGGCGAAGACCCGCTCGTAATCCGAGCGCTCGATATCCACGACGGGGGCGGCGGTGAACAGGGCGGCGTTGTTGATCAGGATATCGATCCCGCCGAGTTCCGCCACGGTGGCCGCGACCGCCGCGTCGATGCTGTCCTGTCGCGTCACGTCCATCTCGACCGCGATGGCCGCCGCGCCGATCTCCGCCGCCGCATGCCGCGCCCGCTCGATATCGATATCCGCGAGGGCGACGCGCGCCCCCTCCCGCACATAGGCCCGGGCGAAGGCCAGTCCGATCCCCCGGGCCGCCCCGGTAATCAGCGCCCGTCTTCCATCCAGCCGCCTCATGTCATTCTGTTTCCTGCCGAGTCGAATCTGTGGATTCTGGTTTCGTCCGGGGTGAGGAAGATGGTGTCGCCGTGGTGGAGGCTGACCTCGCCGTCGGCGCGGACGGTCAGGGGTTCGGTCAGGCCCGGCATGGCGACGTGGAAGAAGGTGTCGGAGCCGAGATGTTCGGAGAGGCCGACGGTGCCCTGCCAGGTGCCGGTGGTGGGGGAGGCGGCGATATGCTCGGGGCGGATGCCCATGGTGTGGGCACCGCGCTTTTGCGCTTCCTCGCCCTGGAGCAGGTTCATCTTGGGCGAGCCGATGAAGCCGGCGACGAAGACGTTGCGCGGTTCGCGGTAGAGGTCCAGCGGCGAGCCGACCTGTTCGATGATGCCGTCATGCAGCACCACGATCTTGTCGGCCATGGTCATGGCCTCCACCTGGTCGTGGGTGACGTAGACCATCGTGGTCTTCAGCCGGGTATGCAGTTCGCTGATCTCCATGCGCATCCCGACGCGCAGGGCCGCGTCGAGGTTGGAGAGCGGCTCGTCGAACAGGAAGGCCGCCGGTTCGCGCACGATGGCCCGCCCGATGGCGACGCGCTGGCGCTGGCCGCCCGACAGCTGCCCGGGGCGGCGGTCGAGATAGTCGGTCAGGTTCAGCACGGCGGCGGCATTCTCGATCCGGCGGTTCTGTTCGGCCTTGTCCATCTTGGCCATGCGCATCGGAAAGGCGATGTTCTTGCGCACGGTCATGTGCGGATAGAGGGCGTAGGACTGGAACACCATCGCCAGCCCGCGCTTGGCGGGCGGCACCTCCGTCGCGTCCTTGCCGTCGATCACGATGCGGCCCGAAGTGGTATCCTCCAGCCCCGCGATCAGGCGCAGCAGGGTGGACTTGCCGCAGCCGGACGGGCCGACGAAGACGACGAACTCCCCGTCCTCGATCGTCAGGTCGATGGGCCGGATGACATCGACGTCGCCGAAGCTCTTGGTCACCTGTTCGAGCGTGATGGACCCCATGGGTTCCCCTCCGTTGATTCCTTGCGGGTTCCCGCTTGATTACTTGACCGCGCCGAAGGTCAGCCCGCGCACCAGTTGCTTCTGGCTGAACCACCCCATGATGAGGATGGGCGCGATGGCCATGGTCGAGGCGGCGCTGAGTTTGGCGTAGAACAACCCCTCGGGGCTGGAATAGCTGGCGATGAAGGCCGTCAGCGGGGCCGCCTTCGCCGCCGTCAGGGTCAGCGTCCAGAACGCCTCGTTCCACGCGAGGATGATGTTCAGCAGCATGGTCGACGCGATCCCCGGCACCGCCATGGGCAGCAGCACGTAGAGCACCTCCGACTTCAGCGAGGCCCCGTCCATGCGCGCCGCCTCCAGGATCTCGCCCGGGATCTCGCGGAAATACGTGTACAGCATCCACACGATGATCGGCAGGTTGATCAGCGTCAGCACGATGACCAGTCCGGTCCGCGTATCGAGCAGGCCGAAATCGCGGAAGAGCAGGTACATCGGCACCAGCACGCCCACGGGCGGCAGCATCTTGGTCGACAGCATCCACATCAGGATGTTCTTGGTATGCTTGGACGGCACGAAGGCCATCGACCACGCGGCGGGGATGGCCAGCATCAGCCCCAGGATCGTCGACCCGACCGAGATCACCACCGAGTTCCAGAAGTGCCGCGCGTAGTTCGACCGCTGCTGCACCGTCTCGTAGTTCTCCAGCGTCCAGTCGAAGAACAGGAACACCGGCGGGTCGGCGATGGCCGTGGCCTCGGACTTGAAGCTGGTCAGCACGGTCCACAGGATCGGGAAGAAGATCATCGCCGCGATGGTCCAGGCGATGGCGGTGTTGAGGGCTTTCCGCCCCGGTCGTACGGCTCGGGCCATTCTAGGATCCTTCCCCGCTGTCGAGCGGTTCTGCGCGCGGGAATCGCGGCGCGAGACCCCGGATCAGGTCCGGGGTGCGATGCTTCACGGTGTTACGCATCGAGATTCTTGCCGATCATCCGCATCAGGAAGATGGCGACGATATTGGCGAGGATGATGGCGACGACGCCCCCGGCGGACCCGAGGCCCACATCGAATTGCAGCAGCGACTGCGCATAGACGAGGTAGGTGAGGTTGGTCGAGGCATTGCCCGGCCCGCCATTGGTGGTGACGAGGATCTCCGCGAAGATCGACAGCAGGAAGATCGTCTCGATCAGGATCACCACGGTGATGGCGCGGGACATGTGCGGCAGCACCATGAACCGGAAGCGGGCGAAGGATCCCGCCCCGTCCATCTCGGCGGCCTCCAGCCGTTCGCTGTCCAGCGATTGCAGGGCCGTCAGCAGGATCAGCGTCGCAAACGGCAGCCACTGCCAGCTGACGATGCCGATGATGGACAGGAGAGGGGCCTGGGACAGGAAGTCGTAGGGTTGCAGCCCGAGGGAGTTGGCCAGATGCGCGAACAACCCGTTGACCGGGTTCAGGAACATGTTCTTCCACACCAGCGCCGAGACGGTGGGCATCACGAAGAACGGGGCGATGACGAGGATGCGCACGATCCCCTGCCCCCACATCGGCTGATCGATCAGCAGCGCCAGCAGGATGCCGCCCCCCACGGACACGACCAGCACCCCGACCACCAGCAGCAGCGTATTGGTGATCGCCGCCATGAACGCCGGATCGGTGAAGAAGTACTCGTAGTTCTCCAGCCCCACGAACGGGGTGCCGCCCGGCATCAGCAGGTTGTAGCGCAGGAACGAGAAATACACCGTCAGCGCCAGCGGGATGAGCATCCAGCCCAGCAGCAGCAGGACCGAGGGCGAGATCATCAGGCGCGCGGCGGATCGGGAGGCTTTGGTCGCCATGGCGGTCGGTTCCTGTTCTTGGCGCAAGGGCCGGCAATGGCCGGGTCGTGCGGGAGAGGGGGGCGGGCGGTTGCCATCCGGATTTGCTCTGCCCCGGGCGTAGGACCCGGGGCCTCGCAGAGCGTGCGCTGCATATCGAGGCCCCGGGTCTGCGCCCGGGGCGGAGCGGTTTCGATGGATGAGCCGCGCCCCATCCCCCCGGAAGAAATCCGGCCCGGGGCTTCCCCCCGGGCCGAACCGTCACGTCACTCGATATAGCCGCCGCGCTTCATCTCGCGTTCCGCGAGGGTCTGCGCGTTCTCCAGTGCCGTCTCGACATCCTTCGTCCCCGCCAGCGCCGCCGAGAACTGCTGACCGACGGCCGTGGCGATGCCCTGGAACTCGGGGATGGCGACGAACTGGACGCCCGTATAGGGGACCGGATCGACGGTCGGGTCGGTCGGGTCCGCAGCATCGATGCTGTCGAGGGTCATCTTCGCGAAGGGGATCCCGGCATATTCGGGGTTCTCGTACAGCGAGGTGCGGGTACCCGGCGGCACGTTGGCCCAGCCTTCCTTCTCGGCGACGAGGGCGAGGTAGTCCTTCGAGGTGGCCCAGGCGACGAACTTCTTCGCGGCATCCTCGTTGTCGGTACCCGCCGGAATGGCCAGCGACCACGCCCACAGCCAGTTGGCGCGCTTGCCCAGACCGTTATCGGGGGCCAGCGCGAAGCCGACGCTGTCCGCGACCGTGCTGTCCTCGGGGTTCGTCACGAAGGAGGCGGCGACCGTCGCGTCGATCCACATGCCGCACTTGCCCTGCTGGAACAGCGCCAGATTCTCGTTGAACCCGTTCGACGACGCGCCGGGGGGACCGTAGGCGTTCAGCATGTCGATGTAGAAGGTCAGCGTCTGCTTCCATTCGAGCGTGTCGAACTGGGGGTTCCAGTCCTCGTCGAACCAGCGCGCGCCGAAGCTGTTGGACATCGCGGTGATGAACGCCGCGTTCTCGCCCCAGCCCGCCTTGCCGCGCAGGCAGATGCCGTAGATGCCCGCCTCCTCGTCCGTCATCTTCGCCGCCGCCCGCTGGATGAAGTGCCAGCTCGGCGCGTCGGGCATCTCCAGCCCGGCCTTCTCCATCAGGTCGGTGCGGTACATGACCATGGAACTCTCGCCGTAGAACGGCGCGGCGTACAACTCGCCGTCCACCGTCAGGCCGCCCCGGATCGCGGGCAGCAGGTCGTCGACATCGTATTCGGCGGGCAGGTCGTTCAGCGAGACGAGCCAGTCCTGACCGCCCCAGATCGGCACCTCGTACGTCCCGATGGTCATCACGTCGAACTGGCCGCCCTTGGTGGCGACATCCTGCGTGACGCGCATCCGCAGCACGTTCTCCTCCAGCGTCACCCATTCCAGTTCGATCCCCGGATGCTTCGCCGTGAAGTCCTCCGTCAGACCCTGCATCCGGATCATGTCGCCGTTGTTCACCGTCGCAATGGTCAACGTCGTATCCGCAGCATACGAAACCGTGGCGAAACCGGTCAGCAGCGTCGCGCCGAGCATCAGTGACTTCACGAGGCCCATGGTCATCCTCCCAGATGTTTGCCGTCTCGAACTTTTCGTAATGGCTCTGTTTCGGTCGTGTCAACGAAATATTTACGCGCGTAAAGGTGTTTTGGGTTCCACCCCCCCCGATCCTGTCAGGCCGAGGCGCGCCGGACCAGGCTTCCCTCGAACAGGATTTCGGGCCTGTCCGATGTCTCTTCGCCCTCGATCAGCGCAAAGAGGGTCTGGGCCGCCGTGCGGGAGATCGCCCCGTAATCCTGCGCGATGGTGGTCAGGGGCGGGCAGGTGAACTCCGCCGAGGGGTGGTCGTCATGCCCCGCGATCCGCAGCGCGCAGCCCGCCCCCCGCCCGACCCGCAGCCCCTTTTCGTAGCACGCCGCCAGAAAGCCGACGGCGAGGCGGTCGTTGCTGCAGAATACCGTGTCGGAAGGCAGAAGGCCCTGCTCGATCACCTTCAGCCCCCCGGTATGGCCGATGCGCTCGAAATTCCAGTCATCGCCGTCGATCCGCACGATATGGGGGGTGTGGCCGCGCTGCTCCATCGCCTGGCGATACGCCTCGCGCCGCTTGTTGGCATTGGGGTTCACGGGGGGCATCTCCAGCCAGCAGGGCGGCGCGCCGGTGCTGCACAGGTACTCGACCATCAGCGGCACCGACTGGAAGTTGTCCGACCCGACGAAGGCCTTGCCGACCCCCTCGATATTCGCGTCGAACAGGACGGTGGGCACGTCGCGGCAGAATTTCTCGACCGCCCCCCGGTCCGACGCGCGCCCCAGCGGGCCGAGCAGCACCCCGGCGGGCTTCAGCAGGCCGAGGCTGTCGAGGATATTGTTTTCCAGCTGCCGGTCGCCGTGGGAGCTGAACAGGATCGGCCAGAAGCCCGCCTCGATACAGCGCCGCTCCAGATTGCGGGCGATCTCGGCAAAGAAGGGGTCGGCCAGATAGGGGACGACGATGCCGATATTCTTGGTCAGCTTGCGGTTCTGGTTGATGGCGTAGATATTGGGGCGGTAGTCGTAGCGTTGCAGCGCCGTCTCGATCCGCGCGCGCGTGGAGGGGCGCACGCTGTCCGGATCGTGGAAATATTTCGAGAGGGTGGGGCGCGAGATGCCGCTGAGCGTCGCGAACTCCTCCATGCTCTTGACGTGCCGGATCTCCAAACCTCGCCCCTTCGATGCACTCGTCCGGTCCCCGGATGACGGGATAGCCCGGAGCATGTGGAAAACTGCGGCTATCCGTATCAGTTTACAGCCGGAGAGCAAAGGGGGTCCCCGCCGGGCCTTCGATGGCGGTCGGAGCCGGCCCCGTGCAGCGGTCGCTGTCCGGGGCGGAGCGTTCCTCCCCGAACAGGCTCCACCCGGATCACCCCGCCGGAATCTCCCCGACCTTCTTCGGCACGTGATACCCCGCCTGCACCGCCGGGCGCGCGGCGATGCGCCGGTACCAGTCGCGCATATTGGGGAACTCGGCCAGATCGATGCTCTGCCATTCGTGGCGCGAGATCCACGGCCAGCAGGCCATGTCGGCGATGGAGTACTCGTCGGCGATGTAGTCGCGGTCGTCCAGCCGCCGCTCCAGCACGCCGTACAGGCGTCTGGTCTCGGTCAGGAACCGGTCCTCTCCCCATTCGGATACGCCGGGATTGAAGTGGTGGAACGCATGGGTCTGGCCCAGCATCGGGCCGAGGCCGCCCATCTGCCACATCAGCCATTCCATCACCCGGGCGCGCTTCAG
>Ga0115031_1000863_pt1 | contig 22202 bp, 34 predicted proteins | sample Maine_Asex4_meta_FD_87301 | JGI IMG/M metagenome (GOLD analysis project Ga0115031, IMG submission 87301) | Marine algal microbial communities from Maine, USA - Maine_Asex4_metaG | ecosystem: Host-associated > Algae > Red algae > Unclassified | place: Maine, USA | collected 2015-01-05
AGAGCCGTCCGCGCGGCGCGGGCGGCGGCCAAGGCGGCGGCGGCGGCGGCGGCGACACCGCCGTCGCCGCCCCCACCGCCGTCCCCGGCGCCCCCACCGCGGGCGCCGGAGCCCCCACCGCCGCCGACGCCCCTGTCCATGGCCACCCTCCACGCGCTGATGCGCGCGTCGCCGTCGCCGCTGCGACTGCCGCCGTCGGTGGTGGCGGGGTTGGCGGTGCGAGGCACCAAGACCGACGGGGTGGTGGGTGCGGGAGCGGGTGCGGGTGCGTCCGCGCCACTGACGTCGCCGCCCGTCGCGCCGCCGTTGGCCGCCCCCTCCGCGTCGGCGGCGCCGCCTGACCTGTGGGCGGCATGCCCGTCGTGCCTCCCGCCGCTCGGCGCGGCGGCGGCGGTCACGTCGCGCGGCGCCGACGCGGCGCGACCAGCGGCCCGGGTGCCCGGGCCCCCGTCGTCGGCATTTTTTGGCCGCGCCTCCGCCGCCACCTTTCCGGCGTGGGCGGTGCGGCCGGGGTGGGCGCCGACCCTCCCGCTGCCGCTGCCGCCGACGTCGCGGCCGACGCCGCCCCTGTTGCCGATGGCTGGGCGGGACGCCTCGCCCCGACCGTCGTCGTCGTGCGCCGCATACCTGCCGGCGCCTCTGCTGCTCGAGCGCCCGTGTCCCCCTGCCGACGCGCCCGCTGCCGTCAGTGGCGCCGCCACCACCACCGCCGCCGTAGCGTCGGCGGCGGCACCCCGTAGTGGCGGAGCGTGCGGCGCGTTACGCCCCCCCCCCGCCAACGTGCGCCCCCTCCCCCCTGTTTTTATCGACGGCAGCAACGTCGGGTACGAGCACGGCGGGCACACGCACTTTTCCCTCCCCGGCGTCTACGCGGCGGCGCGGCACTATGGCGACGCCGGTCATCCGGTGGTGTTGGTGGTGCTGCCTCACTTCCGGTGGGCGGCGGCGCTGCGCGCGCGCCACGTACCGCTGGCGGCGGAGCTGCTCGCGCGCGGGTGGCTACTCTTTTGTGGACCCGACGAGTATGACGACCTCGTACTGCTCGTGGCAGCGGTCGCCGCGGGGGGGGTCGTTGTCTCCAACGATCGCTTTCGCGCGGAGGTGGCTGAACAGGCAGAGGTGACGAGCCGCTGGGCGCTCCGCGCGTTTCTCGGCCGCCGTCGCGTGGCGTTTGCGTTCGATGAGCGGGACCGGTTTGTACCGCGGCCGGCGGTGGGGCGTATGTTGTGAGAGCGCGTCGTTCCAGGGAAGAAAGCAGAGGAGGAGGCAGTGGGGGGGTTTGCGAGACGGACAGATAGAGAGGCAGCGCAGCGGGCCCAGAACCGTCGTCAAAAGCACCTCTGTTCTTACCTGTTTTGAGCCTCTTGGAGGCCCGTGTTCCTGTTTGATGAAATAGAATTCCTGTCTGCAAAAAACAGATCGACTCCCCTTGAGAGCAAACCTAGCAATGTCAAAGGACTATCCTTAAAATCTCAATTGGGCTTGCGACGTGGCGCCCCCTCACAGGCCGCCTATTGTAGGCTCTCAAAATGGGCAATATGCGCAATAGAGTTACTCCTGACAGGTCTACTTTCTCATCGATAGTCCTCTTTGTTGGTGGGCGGTTCGTGGCCCATCCCTTGGAGTAAACCGTTCGAAGAATCTCCGAGCCTCCAGCGAGGCGTGATCCGCGAGATCCGCTGCAGATTGCGGTCGACTGGCCGACGAAAGGCGAGCAATGCCAGCAATGTCGGGACTATATTGTTAAATTCTCAATTGGGCATGCGACGTGGCGCCATCCCAGAGGTCGCCTAACGGCGAGTCCTGAAATGGAGGATATACGCAATAGACTTACTCATTAGTAGGCTACTTTCTCGACGATAGTCACGATCATCGGTGGGTTGTTTGTGGTCTATTCCAATGGAGTATATCTCAGTGGAATCAGAGAGGCGCCAGCACGGCGAGATCCCTGTGATCCGTCCGAGATTCCTGTCTTCAGGCTGGTAGAAGGTGGCGATCGTCTGCCACGACGCAGACACGAAGCACATATACGACGCGAAGTGGCCGATCGTGCTGATATACGACAATCATCTGACAGATGGCAGCACCCCAGGCTGCCACCGTGACAGTTTTTTCAGCCTCGGCTGACTCCCTTGAGCCACTCATACTCGACCACAAGAAAGGAGGCAAAGAAGCACAGAGAGGTGTTCTACGTCTGTCCCTTGACGTACACGCGACGGCAGTGTGGGAGGCTCGGAAGGGTCGCATAGGACCCGGGGGCCCGCAAAAAGGCCGCAGGCGACGCGTGTGTGTCGCCTTGATACGTCACGGCGTCTCACGTCGACTGCGTCTGCGTCCGTCGAGGCAGGAAGTGTCGATTCTTGGGTCACCTGTCGTTCCCAACCGTTGCGTGGAGCGGCGATCGTTTCGCGGTCGTCATTTGGCGTGGTCGTTTGTCAACGGACACGTTTCTTGTTGCAACGATTTGGTGTCCAGCCAATGAGTGAGCCCGTAGCGTAGTCCGAGGGTCCTGAATAGGGTGCGCGTGCCGTATTTCGGCTTGGAATAGGCCATGCGCGACCTATTGTGACACTCGGACTATCAATCCGAGTTGGACTTATCTAAATTCGAGGAGGTCATTCGACGTTCGATAGGGCACGTTCACATTGACACACAGCTGTTCGTGGCCTATTAAGCGAATTTAGACACGTTTCACCAATAATAGAGACACGTTGTGATAGACCGACATTGGTGGCTTTGCTCTGAGAGCAGACCTAGCAATGATGGACTAACGAAACGTGTCTGTTATATTGGTGCAACGTGTCTATATTCGCTTATTGGTCCACGAACCACCCTCTTGTCAATGTAAGAGCATACCCAGCAACGTCAGTTGCGAACCATCTGCGAACCGTTTAAGGGCGAAACGTGTGCGCCTGTGACTGGCCACAACCGTTTGGGCAGCGAAGGCTCTGCAAACCCGCTCCGCTCGGATCGAGAACACTTCTTTTTTTATGTCGGCAGATCGCAGTGTATGGGAAACGGAGGCGGTGACGTTGCTGGGTTGACGACCTGCCCCGTGAGATGTCCACATTCCGACGGTCCAATGCTAGAATTCAAGCAAACATACCACCGATCGACCTCGCGATCACGTTGATCTGGGCCCCAATCGTCAGTAAGAAACACTGTCAAGTGAGACACGCAGCGAGATAGGCCGCAATTTTTTGCGATAAAGCAGATACGAAGACGTCAAACGCACAAATGTCGGAAACACGTTGGCAGTATCTCTCATCATCTTGCGGCACGGTTGCATCTCGTGACCGACTGCAGCGATATGTAGGTCTCTTATTGGTCCATTCCAGTCGGCAGGCGTACAGCGCGCGTGCAATCTGGTGACGCTTTCACCTCGACCGAGAATGCAGCATTCTGGAGCGCCTGTGAGGCGGCCGCATGGTGTCTGCCGGTCACCGTGACGCAGGGCGGGCTCCCACGCGGCCGCCTGCGGCGGTCGGGCGGCCCGGCCTGCGAGTCTGCCGAGGCGCGGCAGGGGCCACGTACGATCGCGTCCCTTGCGGAGCTGCAGGATCGTGCGGCCCCCTCCGATTTTTGTGTCAGCGATCCGCATGCTCATTGGTCAGACACGCTCTCCCTGTGCACCTCCCCGGCCACACCCTCGATTGGCCGTCCACCGCGAACGGCCGACCGGGCGCCACATGTGGCGCAGGGAGTACTGTGGCGGTTGAGCGAGGCCCGCGGGCCCGACAGGCAACGTGTGGAGCGCAGCGTCACGCTCGGCGTGGCCTGCTGAGCCCTGAGTGTGACAGGCAATAAAGGCTGCCGCCCGATTCTCCCCGAGCAAGGGGGTGATCGAGGGCGGCCGCCTGTTTTGGGGGCGTACGGCGGGGTCGTGTCACCTGCGAGACCGTCGAGAACGGTCTCGGTGGAGGCTTGCGGGCCCCTCTGTGGTCGTCTACGCAGAGGCAGGGTGGTGGCGCCGCGGGATTGTCTGGAACGGTCGGTTGCGTTTGGGGCAGACCCTGTTTCTGGACCATATGTGGGCGGAGTCGCACCGCCGGGGGCATCGGCCCCGGCGCCGTGACCCGTTCGGCGCCGAGAGAGGAGCCGCGTGCATCCGCATGCGTGCTTGTGGCCGCCATCGTCGCCAGCGGCCGCCGTTGCAGAGCAGGAGAGGAGACGTCGTGCGCGCGTGCTTTGTAGCGGCCGCCATCTTTGTTAGCGGCCGGGTTGCATCACGGGAGGGAGGACGTGCGTGTTCGCGCGATTTTTCGCCGCCGCCGTTGTCGTTGGCGGCCGAGGCGGCACCGTGTGCGCGTGCACGCTGCTCTTGGCGGCCGTCTTTCTCTGTGCCCGCCCCTGGTACACGACCGTTCTTGGACGAGGGTGCGGCGGGAGCGGGCTGCCTCATCTTCTTGGCGGCCGCTCTGTGCACAAAAGGCCGCTGTTCGCTCGCTGCCCACAAGGTGTCGGACTGTGCGGGGACCGGCCGTTGCGGCAGCATGGTTCTTCCCGCGCCGCGTCCGATTTCAAGAACCGAGCGCTGGCGCGGTCTGCGGCAGTTCTGCCGTACGTGCCGACGCACGCTGGGCGTCGGTGACGATCATCCCCTGTGCGCGCTATCCTGCCCGTGTCCGTGAGCGGCGCGCACTCGGCCAATTGCAGAGGCTCCACCACGAGCAGCTGGGGCCGAGGCGCCACGACCTCAAGCTGTGCACCCTCCATGCCTCGGTCCACTGCCGTCACGACCGCCGATCCCGCATCACCAAGACCCGCGTCCCCCCGCGTGGCGGCCGCCGCCGACGCGGCCGCTCAGCCCATCCCGCCGAGACCCGGGTCCCCCGTACAGGCGGCCGGGACCGTGACGGCCGCCAAGCCCGCCCCGGCAAGGCCCGCGCTCTTCCGACTGGCAGCCGCCGCCACAGCGGCCGCCGAGCCCGCTTCGTCAAAGCCTGCGTCCCCCTATTCGGCGGCCGGCGCCCGCGCAGCTACCCAGCCCCACTCGCGCATGCCAGCTGTCGCGAGGCTGGCAGCCACCGGCGAGCCCACCTAGAGCAAGCGCACCCCATACCCAATTCCAGCCGTCACCGTCGGGTCCGGGGAGCCCCCCTCGTCAAGGCGCATCTGGGTCCGCCTGGCGGCCGCTCACGGCGCGGCCGCCAAGCCCACTCTGTCAAGGCCCACCATCTGCAACCGGGCGGCCGTCGCCCGTGCGGCCGCCGATTCCCCCGAGGCCGCCGCGTCAAGGACCACCTGCACCGACGTGGCCAGCTGTCCGACCATGCAGTCCGCCAAGTCTGTCGGAGCGAGCGCGGCCACTAACTCTACCTGTTGCGGCGGGGGAACGGCGAAAGCTGCAGGAGCTTGCCCGCAGAGCGCATAACTGGGACCGAACGGCGCAATGGCTGCTGCGGGAGGGCAGTCCGGACTCCCTGGAGGAGAGAAGTTGGTGGGAGGCGCGGCAGTACGGGCGGCAGCAGATGAGACAAGGTCGCCTGCCGCCTCCTCGGCCGCGGCCGGCGGGGCCGCCGATCGGGTGGCCCCCGACGCCGCCGCCACGGCCGCAGACAGACACGCTGAAAGAGATTATGAGGCCCCTCCAAGCAGCAGCATCGCAACCCGCGGATACAACCTCGTCGCGTGGGGGTCAACGGGGCTTGGGCGAGGCCGCGGACGTGGACATGCACTCGGTGGACCAATATGCTCCGGCGGACGCGGTGAAGGCGGCGTCGCAGCTGCTACCCTCGACGCCGAGACCGGGCTTGCAGTCCTCGGCCGCGGGGTGGGCAGATGCGGAGCACTTGGAGGGCGATGTCCTCACAGCGGCCGCGGTACAGGGGTTGCAGGGGCCCGAGGGGCTGAACAGGCTGTCGCTGCAGCCACAGCCGGTCTCCCGGCCCCTGACGCTGCACATGGCGATGGCGGCGCTGCATAGTCCCACAGCGCCGCGTCGCCCAGCCGATCAGGTCACGGAGCGGCCGCCTCAGCGGCCGCTTACGGGAGCGGATCCGGCGACACAGCCGGAGCCGCGCTTGCCGACGGCCGCCGCGGCGGCGGAAGCGGAGTCGGGGATGGGGGGGGTGCACCACCCGCCGACCCAGGCGGGTTTGGACATGGAGGGGGTGCAGCGGCCGCCAGTGGAGGCGGGGACGGTGGCGGGCCCCCTTTCGTCTCAGCGGCCGCTGCCACAGCCGACGCCATCGCCGCCGGCGACAAAGAGTCCACAACCGGCAGGGGCTGAGGACGCGGCCGCGGATGGACCGAGGCAGAGCGAGTAGCACTCTGCCAGGCCTGGCTGGCGGTGGCGCAAGACCCCGCGGTAGGAACCGAACAGAGCAGAGCAACCTTTGCCGCTGCAATTGCCACCGGATATAAGTCCCATTGCCCGATAGGCCCTGGACGCAGGGCGCGCACGGACACCGCCATCGACCGCGAATTGCGCTATTCAGGTTTATAGATCGTTCAACGCTTTTCATCGGCTATGGTGGCCGTCGGGCGTCGCCAGATGACGGGCAATTTGACCGAAAAAGACCTGATACGCATGGCCAACGCGCACTTTGACGCCGAGAACCTGTATGAGGCCGTGCAGGTGGACGACAACGATGAGGACGCGCCGGTGTTGGTGGTGAAGAAGGGCGGCATGAGAGGAGCCGATTGAGTCAAGTGTTTAAAGGTCATGCGCAAGTTAAAACAGCTCAGCGGCGAGTCGGGGGCGCCCGCGACGGCGGCCGCCGCTGGCGGCCGCCGTCCTGTGCCAGACGGAGGCGTCGAGGACAGTTCGGCCGACGAGTCGAGCTCCACGGTGTGCAGGCGGTGCGGCCTCTTCCAAGAGCGGCCTATCGGTACGAAGGCCGCCAAAGCGGCGGCCTTGACTGACATTGCTATCCAAAGGGAGGCTGCCACAACGGCGGCCGCCCTCAAGTACTTGTCTGAGACGGCCATGGAGGGCGTCGACATCGACTTTTAGAAGTCCAGGGACGGGCGTGAGAGGGGTGAGGCGGAGCAGTGGCGCAAGAACGAGATGCAGTGGCGGCCTCTGCTCTCCAACGCAAGACTTCGCAAGGCCAAGACAGTGGAGACACGGCTCACTTCCCGCTCGACAAGAACGGCGCCGTCTATGTCGGGCACCTCTGCGGCCGCTACAGCGGCCGCTGAGGCGGCGGCGGGTGCGGCCGCAGGTAGGGCTTCAAATGCCTCCGCATCGCCAGCATCTGCAGGTTTCTGCAAGTGGCGGTGCGGCCGCGTCTCCCGGGTCTGGCGGAGCGCCCGCTTCTCCCGGCGGCACGGCTGTGATCGGCCGCGAAGCGGCCACGTTGGCGCCGACCGCTGGCCGCACGGTCGGGTCCCCGGCGTCTGGCGCGGCGGCGAATGCGGCTGCATTGCCTTCGTCTGCATCTTCTCCCAGTGGCGGCGTCGACGCGTCGCCGCGTGCCGGCGCATCACTAGCCGCGGCCGCTAGCGCGGCTGTTGCCCGCCGCGCTGCGCCCTCGGCCGGTGTCAACTCGGTCAAGCGAAGGAAGGGGCGAGGCTCAAACTCGTTGCAGACCAAGCAGGACCGCTTCACGACAGCCAGGAACACCGTCCCGGGTCCAGGCCGCTTCATGACGCCGCGGCCGCATAATGCGGCCGCCGGCGAGTTGGGATACGAAGAGGAGGACGCTGCCTGTGGTACTGGTAGCAGCGATTTCGCGGATGGTGACTTGGCTTGAGTTTTATTTATTTTGACGTTTGTGACGGTGGGGTCTCTGCGAGTGTGGAGTGCACGACTGTTGCATCGACTATTGAACGACAATCATACACGTTCTTTTTTTCCCCTTCGCCGGTTTTTTTTTTCCTACACACCGACTCTGTCTGACCCTGCGACTCGGTCCCAGAAGCGAGCACGGCACGATCTCCTTACTTGTACACCAGTCACACTGCAGCATGAGAGTATAAGACACTCGCGGACATTCGCCTACGCCAGACAGAGCGGCGGTCTCGCCCGTCTTCCTTGACAAAACGAAGGCCGTCCAAGGGTCTTCGCTATCCGGTGTTGGCGTAGTGGCCGCGGCCGACGTGCAGATGTGTAAGGAAAAAAAAAAGCCATGATGGCAAAAAAAATTGTTGAACGCTACAGATACGGCTCCAGAGGGGAACCGCGATCAACGAAGATATGGGCCGCCAGGTCGTCGCGGAGAGAGAAGAACTGAGCTCCATGCGTGGCGATCTGGCGCGCCCGCAACTGGAACAGAAAAGAACCTGGCGGGGGGTCCGCGCCGCCCAAAATTACGGGAGCATGCGGCAAAGGCGCCAAGTGGGGAGCTACGAACGCCGCAACGGCCGCATCAGCGGCCAGTTCTGCGGCTATGGAGCCACCTCCCGTGGCCGCAGGCGAACCGACTAGGCAGGCGGCCGCGGTGGCGGTGCCCGCACCATTAGATCCTCCGCCGCCTCCCACGCCCGCTGGCGAGACACCGCCGGCGGCCGCCGCCGAGCCAACAAAACCGGAGGCCGCGGCGGCGGCGCCCACACCGTCAGCTCCTCCTCCGCCACCCACGCGTGCTGGCGAGCCAGCGCCGGCGGCCGCCTCCGAGCCACCGAAATCGGCGGCCGCGGTGGCGGCGTTCGCACCACCAGCACATCCTCCGCCACTCACACCCGCTGGCGATCGATCGCCGGCAGCCGCCGCCGAGGCGCCAAGGCCGGCGGCCGCGGCAGCGACGCCATGGGCACCAGCTTCTCTCTGCCCAACGGCGCCGGCAAAAGGGTCTCCGCCGGCGGCCGCCGCCAATTCAACATCGCCGGCGGCCTCCGCACCAGATCCCGCATGGCCAGCTCCGCCGATGTCGCCTGCGCCACCGGCATGGCCATCTCCGGCGGCGGCCGCAGGTTCCTAATCTCTTGCGGCCGCCGCCGCTGCCATACGCTCATGAGCCAGATACCCGCCACGCCTCTGCTTAACGATCATATATTGCAGAATGGCGGCCGCCTTACCGGCAAGCATCATATGCTCAACTGAGTCAAAGCGGCCAGGGTGCAGAAGAACGTGGAACCTCGCGGTCAGAACCCCGAAGAGCCGCTTGACATCCTTGCGCAGCGCTTCCTGGAGCCGGTTGGAACTTTTTTCTGTGGGTGTGATGGGGGGGGGTACAGAGAAACAAAACATGGGTACTTGGAATCAGCACCGTCAGTAAGATAATACAACAAACGACGTGAACGACAATTAACACAGAAAGAGAATGACTTCAGCGGCCACACACCCTCCACCACATCAAAATACAACGGTGAGATGCGCAACACGTTGAAGTCATTGAGGCTCCCCGGCGCCCCGATAAGGAAAAGCCAGATGTAAAGTTCCTCATCACAGACCGTCTCCATGACAATGGAGCGCCGCTTCTTGCGGTTCTGGTACTGCCCAGCAATCCCTTTTGGGCACGCAGCCCACTAGTAGTGCGAGAAATCGAGGCTGCCGATGAATTCCGGCATGCCCCTTGCGGCGTTGCGCTCCAGCATGCGCTCGACCTCCTCGTCGTTAGGAGGACGCAGGCAGACGGGCTCCCAGTCCTCAACAATAAACTCAATCAGCTTCTTGGTGGCCACCTCAATTGTAGACTTGCACAGCCGGACATACGCATCCGCGCGATCATACGACTCCCCGTACGCGAGGACACGAAAGGAGGCCACCAGCTTCTGCAGAGCATGTGGCCGCCCCGTCGCATTGATGCTCTGCCGCCAAAATGGCCGGTCGCGGATGGCCTCGTGAATGCGCATGAAAACAGATAGTGGCACACGGAAGCGACGCTCAAACGTCACTTCTTCATACACAGGCAGCTGCCCATCCACACCATAATGATTCTGCATGCTGCCGCGCATACCTTGGTCGAAGTCACGCGGCCGGTTGGCACGCCTCCCGGCCACAGACCCGACAAAACGCCGTTTGCGCGCTCGCTGCGCCGCATTCCTGCAATGATGGCACATCAGGAACAGAGCTCGCGCCCCGATGATCGCCGCAAGCAGCTCGTCCGCGGATCCAGCTGACTGCCCGCGGCCGTCATCGCTCGACGACCCAGACCCATCATCAGTCGGCGCGTCCAACTCCATCCACAAGTGCAGCCGACGTCATGAGAGCTAGAGCGGCCGCAAAAGAGGCCGCAAAGGCGGCCGTCAACACGGCCGCTCACGGCCGCTCACGGCCGCTGCGTCGGCGAAAAAGGGGCGCAGAACGGGTAAACGGGATGGACGACGGCGTCGACGGCGGTGCCGCAATCGCGCTCCCCCCGACGACGACTGTGTGATCGACGCGCTGCTGGTGGAGGACGTACCGCGTAGCTCTGTCTCTCCGCGCCCCCCCCCTCACAGAAAGCGCAATTGGCAGATCCCGTGATCGTGCTTCCATTTTCGGTGGTGGCCGCGTGACAAAAACTTGGGGCTGCGCGGCGCAGCTTTAAAACCCCCATGCAAAGCCCATTCCCGCGGGTGCGATTGCGCGCGGACAGTCACATGCCCGCCACACAATGTTGCGCTGCGCGGAACCCCCGCCCGATTGGCTCTCAGCGCATGTTGGTGGCACCAGCAGCTAGGCAACTGGAGGCCACCCTGCCAAAGGTTTCCGCTGCACGACCGCATTGCGGCCGCGCGCCCACCCATGCGATAGTGCCTCCCGGCGTCCCCCCCCTCCTAATCACACCGTTCAGCCGTGGGGGGGCCGACCCAGAATCGCGCGTGGCGGCGGATGTCTACGAACAAAAACCGTGTTTCGCCCGCTCCCCGCCCCACAGGGCCCGGCAAGGAGCGCCGCCTGCGCCTCAAACGGAATCTGCGGCCGCTCCTGACCGCATGCTCTCGAATTTCACATCTCGAGGCGCCTGTGCGATCGTGAACGCAGCGTGTGTTTGACTGCGATCGTCCCGATTTGGGCGCTCTCTGGCCGCCCGCGACACGGAGAACCACCTTCCTCGCGAACACGCTGACCGCCGTGGTCGCGCCCACAGTGGCCGCGCCCGCCGTGGTCGCGCCCGCCGTGGTCGCGCCCGCCATGCTCGCGCCCACAGTGCTCGCGCCCGCCGTGGTCGCGCCCGCCGTGCTCAGGCCCGCCGTGCTCGCGCCCGCCGTGCTCGCGCCTGCCATGCTCGCTCCCGCCGTGGTCGCGCTCGCAGTGCTCCCTTCGCCGCATACGCGTCGTGTGCGCAAGCACAGTGCTCCAGCGCCATGGACAGCGGTTGCATGGGGGGTGGTTCTATGTCACTGAGTGGATGGGAGGGGGAGAAGGGTGGCAACGACGACGTGGCGACATCCGCTGTCGTGGCAGCGCATGTTGCCACGCTCGTGTAGTGGCGCCGTCGCACTATTTCAACGCGACGTGCCCAGAGCCCGCAGTTCGCGGCTCCGCGCCCAGCCAGGCAGGCAACAGGCCCCGCATTTTCGAGCTGGGGCTGCACAGTATTCTGCAGGACTACTTTGGCGTGGATGAACTTCCCCCAGTTTACGGCCAGCGGGAGTTTGAGCGTCGTTTCCGCGTGCCTGTGCCAATGTTGCTGTGCATCTACCACGCTATGAAGGACCGCCGGTTTTTTGGTACAGAGCGTGAACTCGACCAGGCGGCCGCAAGCTCATCCTCTTTAAAATCCGGTTGCTGCGTTCGGGGTGCTGGGTTATGGGGAGTCGTGCAATCGCGCGGACGAGTACGTGCGGCTTTTCAGTTCAACGATATGTCGGGTGGTGACGCTCTTCCCGGAGTTCATTGTGGACGAGTTTAGCCCCCGATACCTGCGACCGCCCACTAAGGCGGAAAGTGGTTCCATCTTCTCAAGCAACGCTGAGCGTGGGTTTCCTGGGTGTCTTAGATCGCTTGAGTGTTTCTACTGGAAGTGGTACGCTTGCACCAAGGGGCGTGCGGGCACCTACCAGGGCCGCGATGGCCAGCTGTCCATTGCTATAGAGGATCTGTGACGAGGACACTTGGATATGCCACATTTTTGCTGGGTGTCCCGGGAGCCTGAATAATATTTACGTCCTGTACCAATCTCCGTTGTATATGAATGTGATCATCGGCAAATGGCCCCCGCGTGACTGTCCGTTCAATGTGAATGGCAATACTCGCACCTTGCTATATTATCTGGTAGACGGCAGTTATCTTCGCTTCGCGTTTTTCGTCGCCCCTTATCCGGACCCCCAAACTCGAGAGCAACGGACTTTCAACCGCCTGCAAGAGGCGCTATACAAGGATGTGGAGCGCCTCTTCAAGATGCTGACAGCACGGTTCCGCATCATGCTGCATCCGTGCCGGTACAGGTCAGTACCTCGGATGGTGCTGACAACGCAAACCGTTGCAATGTTGCACAATATGGTTGTCGAGTGCCGCCGCAACAGGTTTTTCTCGCGTTCGCGCTCGTCGGTGTACGGAAAGGGTAGCGGCGGGGAGCTCGGGGAGGGGGCCGCCGGGGCGGCGCAGGCGGATGGGGCAGACGGGGAGGGCGGCGGCGCCGATGCGGGCGCCGCCGCGGGCACGGGCGCTACTGGAAGCGGAGGGGGAGCGGCTGACGCTGGTGGTGCGGGCGGCGCCGACGCAGGCGCGGGAGCCGCCGTCAGCGGAGCAGGAGCGGCAGGCGGTCCGGGTGCGGGCGACGCCTACGCGGGCGCGGCCGCCTCCGGCAGAGGAGGGGGAGTGGTGGCCCGTGGTGGTGCGGGCGGGGGCGACGCGAGCACCGGTGCCGCCGGTGGCAGTGGTGGAGCGTGTGGGGGAATCTCCCTGGACTCGGATGACACGACACTCCGGCCGGTGCCAGAGGGGGCGGGTCGCGAGCTTCCACGTAGCGCTCCCCGGAGGGGGCTGACATGAGTCGCCCCCTCGGTTGGGTGCTCGGAGTGGTTCCCAACCTTACCCGTAACACTCCCTCCCGGGGGGTGAACGAAGGAGCATCTCCTGATCGGGCCTCCCGGTGGAGCCTGACGCAGACGGAAGGGGCGCCGGCCCCTTTCATTGGGCCGACTGGAAGGGCCGGGAAGTTTTCGGAAGCTTCCCCACTCGGGACAGGGCCCTAACCGGAGATCAAATCTCGGTCATTAAAGATATTTCCTAAAGACCTCCATCGGAGAATTGAAAAATCTTAGGGCTAAGTCCCTTGGGATTTAGAGAGACTTACCAGTCCAGGCTGACCCAAAACTCTATGGGCCAGATATCTCTTCCAGTGGAAGAGTGTTACTTGATCCGTGGCAGGGGCCACCGGAGACTCCTGTTCCAGGACTGTGGCCCTCTGGGCACCGGTCCCCCCATGACCGCCTCGTGAGCAGGTTTCGTGTGCGCGTCTTGCTTCTCTTGAACGTAGAGTGAGAGTGCTGGGATCGACCTGCTTTAATGAATAAATCAACGTTGCGTTTGCATTAGTTCTAGCGTTCTTGTGCGCTTCGCGCCCTGTGATCCAGGCGTTTGTGTTCTGTCGTCTTTGTGTCGCTCTGAATCTTGTGCTTCCTGTGGGTTTCTGACGGGGCCGTGCCCCGTCGGTTTTGTGGACAGAAGCCACTACAGAGCAGAAGGCGGTGTTGGTGCAGGTGGCGCCGAAGCGGGGGCGGGCGCCACCGGTGGCAGTAGTCGGGCAGCGGGATGTGGTGGCGCGGGGGCCGTCGGGGACGGTGCGGGTGCGCTGTGGGATAAAGAACAGACCGCCTACGTCCCGTTCTCTCATGTTGGAGGCTCTTCAATGGCGCCACTCATCGAGTTCTTGCGATTCCTAATGGCCACCGGAGAGAAAAATCCGTTGCAGAGCTCAAGGCGCTTCGCGACGTCCTGTGCGCGCATGTGTTTGCGCAGCGAGGTGAGCTGCTGGAGCCGTATGTTGATTGAGCGTGGTTGACATTTTCTTTGCTTCATCTGGTCCGTTGCCTCCATCTTTCTTTGATCTGGTATGATGTGGGAGAGACATTTTACTTTGAGTCATGTGCCTGGTGGTTCTGCTATTTTTCGCCATGCACCGTGTTCTCTATTCAGTGGTCTTTTTTCTTACCATACGTTTGGTTAACGGTGATTGAAAAGGTGCCATGATGTGATCCTCCCCTTTTTCTTCCAGTTTTTAGCCGCGATGGCGGCCGCACAGCGTTGGGCAACAACGGCGGCGGCAGGCGCCGCCCTTGTCGCGCTTGCGCGGCGGCGGCCGCACGAGCGGCCGACCGCTCAAGATGCTTCTGCTGCGCGGTACACGCAGCATCCGCCTCCCTCTCTCTTGCTTCAAGATTGACGCCGCACTGGATGTAGTTACGTGGCGGCTGCCGCCCTTATTGGTGTTGTGCGGCAAGCGCCGCACGCGTTTCTGCAGAGCGCCGGCCGTCGCACGCGTAGTTCTGGCGCGGACCGCTGGCGGCCGCCCTTGGTGGTGCGGTGCGGCGCCCGCCATACATGTTGTTGGTGACCGGCGGCCACCGCACGCGTTGTTGCGGTGCGGCGCACCGATCGCCGTCCTTGTTGCTGCCGCGCGGCGGCAGCCACACGTGTTGTTGCGTGGCGTCTGCCGCCCTTCCTGGTGTTCTGAAACGACCGCCGCACGTGTTGAACCAGACCGGCGGCCGCCGCAGGTGTCGTTTCGAAGCAGCCTGCCAGCGGCCGCCGTTGATGGAACGGTGCGGCGGCCACCACACCTCTTGTTTTTGACAGGCGGCCACCCCTCGTATTATTGCGGAGCGGCGCCCCGGCCGCCGCCTTTGTTGCCGCCCTGCGGCGGCCGCCACACGTGTTGTTGCGCGGCGGCTGTCGGTGTTGGTCGTTGCAGTACTACAAGGGCCCCCTATGTGCCGGGGGCCACCATGGGAGCGACAGCGGCGCCGGAGACGTGGCACCTGGCGAAGGGGTCGCGACGCCAGCGGCGGGACGGCGACGCGGGGACGAGGACGACGGGGCCGGCCGCGCCGCCCGATCCAAGACGCCGGGGGGGCGTACCCGACCCGCCGTCGGGCGCCACGCGGGCCCCAGCGGGGGCCGGGTTGGCCCGCCCGAGAGGGCGTGGCAGGCGACGGCTGACCTGGCGCCACGCGGCGGGTACAGAGCGTTGCGCGTCGGACGGTTACTCCCGCTCGTCTTCTAATGATCGCTCCGGGGGACCTGACATGCATGGAGGGAATTATTGGCATTGGTTGGTGACCCGGGTCAAATCCCATGTGGGGAAATTGGGCCTGGGCGACAGTTTCAGCCCTTTTGGGACGAAGGGCGACGACGGTGGGAGGCACCGTTGTCGCCGGTAAATAAACCGTGTCTTCATGTCTTGGCGTTTCGATCGGCCCGACTTCCCGGACCTCGAGTCCCACAGTGGGTGTCGCGCGAGCGGCCCGGACGGCCGTTTCTTCCCTCCTCCTGAGGTAACCCCCCTGATTGTGGTACTACATTTCGCGCTCCGGGTGAGACTCTCTATACACGCGCGCGGTGCGTGTCGCGGATCGACGCCTCTTTCGGTACCAAGAGTCGGGGGACCCTCGTTGGTTGTATTGCGGTGCGGTGACAGAAGACATCCAATCGATACGCAGGCCCCGCTTCCATGGCTCGCGGATCTTCTTCATCTTCTTCGCTCGACCGGGGCACTCCTCCGTTTGGGGTGCCCGGCACTAGCCGGGTAACGGATGCGCCACCGGCGGGAGACCTCGGGCATCGGACGGGACCCCGGTCCCGGAGCGTAGTGCAGCCGTTGCCATGGCTCTGGCACCGGCCCAGGGGCCGTCCCCCGCGTCAGCGTCTGCAAGCTCGCCGGCACCACCGAGTCCCGGCTCACGGACGTCCTTGAGGCGCCCTCACGCTGGGGACTCCGGCGCAACGGGGCCCGCTCTGACAGTGACCGCCAGCCGCACCGCTCGCTTGACGCTGTCGCAGTCGCAGCGGCCCGCCGGACGTAGGCGCTCCAAGGAAGTCTCGACGCGGGGAACCCACCGGAGGCGGCGTTCGCGACGCGACGCGTCTCCCGCGTCCTCGAGGCCCCCCTAGTCGACTGAGAGCGAGCCAAGTCCGTCAGGCTCGTCCTCCAAGGATAGTGGGACGGGCTCGACGGATAGTCGCGCTGGCCCGACCACTTCCTTCGCCACCGGCAGCGACACCGGAGCAACTCACCGCCGACGACGGGCGCGTGCGGCCGACAAACGCCCGCGGCACGCCCTGGTGCAAGTGGCGCTGCGCGCCTTCCGGCGGGAGCAGCGGGAGGACACCGTAGTCGACCCCGGCTTCAAGCGACTCGTGTCGTCGGAATGGTACAGACTCGCGCCGCGAGGGGGCCGCCTTCACCTCCCGCGAGGCAACTTCATCCGCGGTATCCGCGCGGACGTCAAGACATTAGTGCACACCTCGCGGCAGTTCTCGGGCGACACCCCGCTGCGGTTGGTGGCGTTCCTCAAGAATTTTCAGACGGCATGCGACGGCAGCGGCCTGAACGAGGGGACGGCTGTGACACTGCTGCAGTACTTCGTCACGAGCGAGGTGCTCGGGAAGCTCCAGCTCGCCAAGGACGTCCAAGCTCCACGAGTGCTCACGGACAAGCGCGCGGTCCGCGCCTTGCTCAACGAGTACCTTGACGGGGACGACCTGGTGGACCACCTCCAGTCGCTCATGCAAGCGTCCCAGGAGAAGTGGAGGGACGAGCACGATTTTTCTAACCGCATCCTCGATGCTAACCACGCCTTGGGCTCGGTCCTGCAGCAGTCCGAGCTGAAGAATAACTTGCTCAAGGGCGTCGGGCGGGAGATCCGGGCCCTGGGCCGAAATTTCAACACCCAGGGCCGGACCTTCCCCAAGCTACGCAAGTTCCTGGCCAAGACAGTGGCAGCCAACCGCCAGGCCTGGGAGCTCCAGGTCAAGCCCAGGGGGGGCACCTCCCGGTCGGCCGGCGGCGAAGAACAGGAGTCCCGTCGGACCCGGTCGGCAGCGTCCGTCGCCCTCCCGGTAGGAGCCGCCTCCGCCGCGGCTGCCCTGGCAGTCCCGGATGACGGGTCCGAAGCGGAACGGGCCGAGTGGGCCGCAGTTCTGACGCGGTGGCAACGCCCGTTGGATACAGCCCCCACGACGAAGTCCCGGTTATACCGGTGGAACGTCTGCCCCAAGCGTCGGGCTGGCAACAGCAGCCCGCGTGGGGCGGGCGCCCGGAGCTGTACCCCGTCTGAACGGGGATGGGACGCGGGCGCGGCACCATGGCGCCTGGTACCCCTGTGCCCCCGCGTGCGGGGACCGATTTTCCGTACTCGAGCCGCCCTTCGCGGTTCCCCCGTGGCGGGGCCCCGCCTCCACGCGGTGGGGCATCGGGCGGCGCGCCCGAAACGGGCCCCCCGCCCAGGCTGCGGGAAGTCAGCTCGTTCTGTGGCCATCTGAGGCACTGGGTGTGGGAGTGCTCAGCGCAGTCCCCCGAAGTGCCGTCTCACGGACGCGCCCTGCACGAAGCCGTCGCGGCGCACCGGAACGGACGGAAACCTGCGCCGCCGGCGCCCCTACCTCTGGGCACGGGACCGCCGGTTGCGCCCTCCCCGCCATCCGTCGCCACCACTGGGTCTGGGCCGCCGGGCACGGCCGCGTTCGTCCACACCGTGGAAACGGATGACCGGGTGTACCCGGACGCCGTGGGCGCCGAGGGGGAAAGCTCCTCCGAGGAGTGGGCTGCGGGCACCGACGATGCGGGTTGCGGGGATGGCCACGCTTGTCACGGCCAGGGCAAAGCGTAAGGGGCAGCCCCTTTAATTGTGCTGCCCGCGGACGTCGTCCGTCTCAAGGCGCACCGGCACTGATACATGGCGGCGATGCGCTTGCGACAGGTCCGCAAGCGGCGGGCAGCGGCGGAATTTCCGCCAGCGCCCGCCTTCTGCCTTCGCATCCTGGCACGGCCGGGCGGGAGCACCAGTGCCGCGGTGGAGGCACCAAACCGCCCCTCCTCTCCGGCGGCGCCGGTCGCCACCGAGACCGCCCATTCGCCCCAGCCGGTTGCCGCGTCCGTACTAGCCCTTGGCCAGTCCGACCCCCGACCTTGGGGCGGCAAAAATGGCATCCCTACGGACGCAACCGCCAATGAGGCACGGATCGGAGGAGGTCTCCGACGACGCCTCGGTCGGCGCGCAGGGCGCGAGCGTACCCGCGATCGGCGCCACGCCGCCAGCGTCGCGGATTCCGAGGGGACGCCGGGCACGCCGCCCGGGGGCCGGGAAGTGCTGCTTTTCAGCCTGCACAACTACCGCATCGTAGCGTCGCTGGGCTTGGACAAGCTACCCCTCGTCGCGTTCGGCGTTATCGTGGACACGGGAGCGGGCCCCAACCTGGTCCGCCGAAACGCCCTCTCCTTTGAGTGGCTCCGCCAGGTGGTCACCTCCAAGGAGGAGGAACAGTTGCGCCTTCGGGACGCCAACAACGAGCGGTTACGCACTAGCGGTAGCATCACGCTGTGGCTACAGACGGGCGCCCGGATCGTCCCTGTGCCCTTCCTGTTCGTCGAAGACCTGTCGGTCTCAGTGATCTTGGGCTGCACATTCATCGACGGCAACGCGCACGCCATCCTGCTCCAGGACCGGTTCATCCGTTGGACGGACGGTTCCGTCAGGGCAATCCTGCGAGGCCCATTGGACGATGGCGACCGCTCGATGGGCATCTCCTGCGTCCTCCGTGCGACATACAAGACGCGGCTCCCGCCGTCGGCGGCCTCGGTCGTCTGGGTGCGAACCATGTGGGGGGGCCTGGGGAGGTGTTTGGCGCCTCACGCCTGTTCACAACACATGGTGTCACCATCGCCAACTGCGTGCACGAAATTGCGCCGGGGCTATCTTTCCAGGTCATCGTGACCAATTTTGACGCGCGCGAGGTCGTCCTCCGGCAGAGGGTCAACGTTGGCTACGTAGAGCTGCTGACGACGGGCGTCGTACAGGACACCATCACGGCTATTCCCCGCCGTTTTTGTAAGCGGACATGGGAATGACCGTTCGGAATCTCCTGACACACTCTGATGACAACGCAAACAGGTCGAGTCGCGTGATTGAACAGTTTGTTTCGGGTGAGGCAGGATCGCCGCTTGTGGCTCCAAAACGTTTGCACATGAATCGCCCTATTGCGGCCACGCAAAAAGGGCCGTCGAATGCGTTTCACTAGAACTCTTCATGCGCGAGAAGTTTCATAATCTCATGTATCCCTGTATCCTGACTTTCGTATCTGGGATACGGATCAGATATAATCTAGCAATTTCTGTCGAGCAGGATACATATAACCTCTGCTCTCTTTCTCATACTCCATTCAGGAAAAAAGTCTTCGGCGCTTATCCGAAGTGGATACGGATATATTGTACGGATATATTCCTCAGAGATATATCCATGACAACCCCTGGTTGCCATCGCGCCCGAGGATCGGGAAAAGACGGCTTTCGTGTGCCACGAGAGCGCCTTTCAGGACAAGCGGATGCCGTTTGGCTTGACGAACGCGCCCGCGACATTCCAGCGGGCGCTTGCCATCATCCTCTTCGGGGTAAAGTGGCAGAGCTGCCTCATCTACCTTGACGATGTCATCGTGTACTCCAAGACGGAAAAGGAGCATGTCGGCCATGTCGACCGAGTCCTGCGCCTGCTGCGCGGTGCAGGAGTGACACTCCGCCTGCCCAAGTGCAGTTCTTTCGTAAAACAGCGGAGTACCTCGAGCACGAAATGAAGCCGGGCCGGCTCGGCGTGATGGATGCGCACACGCGCGCACTGCGCGAGACGCACTTCGCCATGACCCGCACGCAAGTACGGAGCTTCGTGAGAATGTGTAACGTCTTCCGCCGATTCGTGCAGAAGTTTGCCCGGATGGCGGCGCCATTGACGGACCTGATGGGGTCCACGGCTCCTGACTTAGTGCCTCCTGCCACGCTCCTGCAGCAGCAGGCGTTCGACCGGCTGAAAGAGACCCTCACTACGCCACCGGTCCTCGCCCTCCCGCGGGGCGGGCGGAAGTACGTCCTCGACGTCGACGCCTGCAGGACGAAAGTGGGCGCCGCCCTGCTGCAGGAACAGGAAGATGGGAAGCACCAGCCGGTCAATTATATCAGCCGGCGGCTGGTGACGAACGAACTCCCGTACGGGGTCACGGAAAAAAAGTGCCGAGCGGTCGTCTGAGCGTCGCCAAAGCTCCGCCCCCACCTCGAGAGTGACCGGTTCCTCGTGCGCACGGATCAAGACTGCCTGTGGTGGATCGTCAACATAGAGGGCTCGGGGAACTGCCGCTTAACACGCTGGCGCTTACGCCTGAGCGAGCTAGCGTTTGACATCACCTACAAGCCGGGGATGACCAATTCCATGAAGGACAGCATCTCCATCTAGGAGTCCGGTGGCAGCGACGAGACGTCGTTCGATGACGCCGTCCCCGTCTTCGCCGTACGGGCCAACACGGTCCGGGAACTCGACACGGCCAATCACTTCGGCGGCCCCACGGTCCGTGGCAGCGACCGCGACGCGGTGCTCTCGGCCCAGGCCGGCGATGGCGATTGCCAAGCGGTCTTTCAGTCCCTGAACGCCTGCAGGCGCATCCCTTTCTTCGAGGACCCCGACGGAATCCTCCGCCGCCGCGCGGCACCCGACGGTGCACACCAGGTGGTGGTCCCGGCCTCGTTGCAGGAGCAAGTCCTCCTCCTGGAGCACTATGTGACTCTCGCAGGGCACCCCGGAGAGTCCCACATGTATGCCGCGATGCGGCGGTATTACTACTGGGTGGTGATGGCGGCCGACGTCGTCTCCTATGTGAGGAAAGGCAACAGTTGCGCCCGGCAGCGGGTGCGGCCCCTGGCCCGGCGCTCTCCCCTCACCGTCTTCCCTGCAACGATGCCCTTTAAGGACATCGCGGTGGACCTCTACGGGCCCCCCGACAAGACGACCGCCGGCCATCGGTTCATCGTGGTGATCACTGACCGGTTCACCAAACTGGTGCGGGCCATCTTGATGGACGGCACGTTGGCAGTGGACTGCGCCTCAGTCGTCCTGGACTGCGGGGTGGCGGTCTATGGTCCCGCGGACCGGCTGCTCTCGGACAGGGGACCCCAGCTTACTAGCCACTTCTGGGGCCAGGTTTGCAACCTGCTCTCCATCGAGCCTGAGGTGACGTCCCCGTCGCACCCGCAGACAAACGGGCAGACAAAGCTGTTCAACCGCACGATGCATACGATCCTCAACCATTTCGTGGCGTAGCATCCGCGGTCGTGGGACCAACTCCTCGGGGCCCTTACGCTGTCGTATAATGGCCGCCCGCACCGGAGCACAAGAGTCGCCCCGTTGGAGTTGGTCAACCCCATGGGGGTGTCCAGCTGGGCATTTGAGGACGTGCCCAGAACCAGGGCGTGCCCCCTCATAGCCCAGCGCGGCAGTGCCGCCGAGAACCGGGCCTATGCTGTCCTCCTTTCCCATCTTGTGCAGACCATCCCGCAGATGCGGGCAGCACTCAAAGCGCCACAAGGACGCTACAAGCGCGACCGTGACAAGCGCCTCGCGCTGCGCGCGAAGAAGCTTACCGTGGGTGGCTGCGCGTGCCTGCACGACCATGCCACGGAGGAGGGTGCCGGCGGCAAGCTGACTGACGTCGCCCGCGGGCCGTATTGCGTGGTTGCCACGAACGGACCCACGGTCCTTCTGGACGTGGACGGGGAGCACTGAAGCGAGAACGTCGCGCACGTCGTGCGCGCGTCGGGCGCCGCCGCCGAGGGCCCCGCCCACCCCCCCGCGCTTCGGGTGGCTCGTTCCTTCCACGGCACGGGGGCCGATGGCCTGCGGTACGCCGTGGACCGCATCGCGGACCACGCGACGTTGCCCGACGGGACCCGCCGTGTGCAGGTCTACTGGACTGAACAACCGCAACCCACCTGGATGGAAGCTACGGATGCCTCGCACGAGACGCTGCGCGTTTATCTGCGCCGCGTCGCGCGCCTCGGGTTTTCCCGCACGTCCGCCGATCCGCCGCCGGCGGCCCCGGGCGACGCGGCCCCCGCCAACGGCGGCGCCGCGGCGCCGCCCCCGCCCGTCTGCGTCTGATACCATGGGTCGGCGCGGCGGTCAAGTGCAGCTGGGGGGGGATGTGGGTGTTTTTTGGAAGTGCTCATGGGGCCGTCGGGGAGCGGGGTGGCGGACGGGGAGCGGCCGCGCCGCGCGAAAACCCACGACGGGTCGCAAGGCACAAGGGCATAAAAAGACAGCCAACCGCTTTATGACGCGGCGGACGACGGCCCGCATCCGACCCCATGGGTCGGCGCGGCGGTCAAATGCGGCTGGGGGGGGGGGGGGGG
>Ga0115031_1000864_pt1 | contig 22180 bp, 16 predicted proteins | sample Maine_Asex4_meta_FD_87301 | JGI IMG/M metagenome (GOLD analysis project Ga0115031, IMG submission 87301) | Marine algal microbial communities from Maine, USA - Maine_Asex4_metaG | ecosystem: Host-associated > Algae > Red algae > Unclassified | place: Maine, USA | collected 2015-01-05
AAGTTGGGATCGCTGCCTTTGGCAAAGGGTGCGTAGGGCGACGTCGCAACCGTCACGCGCAACCCTAGGTACTTCTGTTGTGCGGTTGTCAGTCCAATGCTGCGTACGGTATAGCCATCAATATAGGGCCATCCATAATTAAAAACGTGTAAAACGTGCATGTGTTAGAATCTCATCTGCTATAATGTTAATCGAACTGCGGCCTGCTCTGTCCATGGACAGTGGCGGTGCGAAATTACAAGGCAGATACGTTGCTGGCACCACTCAAGCAACTCGCTTTGAATAGCGGCCTCTGTCTCCATATCCAGCGCGCTGGTTGCCTCGTCAAAAATAATAAAGTCTGGATTGCGCAAAATTGCTCGCGCCAGTTGAATAATTTGCCCCTGACCGGACGAAACGCCCATACCATTTGGCCCGATAATCGGTTCTTCGATAGGAAATGGGTTCCCTGCACGCGTTAGGTTTTGAAAGAATTGTGTCAGCCGTTCTTCATCATATAATTCAGTATGATGCGATTGCGTATCATACATCCCGATATCATCTCGGTTGCTATTTTTGCCACTAAGAAAGAGATTGTCGCGCACCGATCCTTCGATTAAAATAGGCCGATTACCCACATAGAGAATGCGCCCTGGCTCCAGCAGTGATGGTGACCATTCCAAGTTTTCATTTAAATAAACACGACCGCCCGTTGGCTGTAGAATACCGGCGAGCAGCAATGCTAGCGTTGATTTGCCCGCGCCAGTTTCGGCCGTGAGCGCCGCAAGCTTGCCCGATTCGAGAACAAGGCTGGTATCGCTCAGTATATCGGAGCCAGATTCGTAGCAGAAAGCGAGATCGCGGGCGTCGATTTGGTGTAGGGAGTCAGGCAAATTGCGCTCTGCGTTTGGCGATTCGGTCTGCTGCGCCAGCCGTGGATCGGGTGGTACATTCCAATAGGCGCGCAGGCGCTTGCCACCCGTTGCCGTTTCCGCAGCGCGCGCGGCATAGTCCCCCATTTGCGCAACAGATGCCAATAGCTGACCCAGCACAAACAGAATTGCAATCAGACTGCCAACTTCGATCTGCTCGTTTACAATAAGCCAGCCACCCACAAAGATGATGGCAATGAAGGCAACCGCGTTGAGCATCAAAATCGCCGAGCGTACCGTGGCGTTGATGCGCGCCTGCGCCAGCGAAATTGTAACGAAGGCGGCGTGCGCTTGCATGAAGCGATGCACGAAAAAATCGCCAATCCCGAACTGGCGCGACAATACAATGCGATCTACCTCGACCACTTCGCGCGCTCGCTGCGACAGATCGGCTAGCCGCGCAAACTTCTGGCCGGTAAGCGCCATATGACGGCGTAAAGCAATAGTAATACCGACAGCAAACATTATGCCTAACAGCGCCATCAGCAGGAGTAGCGGCGGTGCCAGCCAAAGCAGTAGCGTCACCGAGGCCAGCAGCCAAAAGCTCAATACGACCGTCTGCGATAGGCTCTCGACCAGAAACGCATAGGCAAAGGCCACGTCGGTCATAATGATTTCGCGCAGAGCGGCCATTGGCACGGCGGATAGGTCTTCGTAATCTGCGCGATGAATGTTGGCCGTTAGCCGCTGCACGCCGCGCTCGCGGCAGGCCAGCACGATGCGTTCTTGGGCCACTTGCCGCCAGCGTACAAAAACGAAACTCAGCACGATTAGAGTCAGTGCCAGCCAGATTTGCGTAAGGTTGACGCGTGCTGCGCTGCCCGTTGCCGCGGCCAGAATATTGCGCCCAACAAGCGCGACGCTTACCTGCGTTGCCACCTCCCCAAGCGTAAGGATAACGATGGTGGCGGCAGCGCGACGCGGCTGGGGCACTTCGGCCAGAAGCAATCGCCATACTGCTTGTACGTCGCTTAGTCGCGTCTCAGAGCGCAGAATTTCTTCGATGGTAATCTGTTGGCGTTTCGTCATGGTAAAAGAGCGTATAATAGAGTCGTGAATCGCATCCACATTACTCTGTGCTCGATAGCGTTAGCACCGCATCGGTAAGGCCGAGCTGATGCTGCAAGTAGCCCAAACCCAGCGTGTGCGCTTCGGTCAGCGTAGGCAGGCGTGCATTTGGCAGCGAGAGCGTAATCTGATTCACGCTGTTTGCTCGCCACGCCGCTGGTTCGATCTCAATTGTTTGTGCCGCACGCTCTACATTAAAGAGTATAGTGCCCACCGGCACGTCATTGATGAACATGGCAACGTGCTGCTCTCCCCAGCCGCGCGCGGCAAGCGTGAGGGTAAGCGGATCGTCTGGCACATCGGTAAGCCGAAGTAGAACATGTGCTTTGCTACTTTCGCTCCAGTATATATCGGGCGCAGCCTCCCACCAGCCGATGAAGACAGCTTCCTCAATCATCTCGATACTGTTGGTCGGTGCGAGCGGCCGATCAAAGGGATTGGGCTGAAGCGAGAGACCGACTCCGCTGTTCAGACCGTGCTGCGCATAGTAGAGTTGACAGATGCGATTTGAACTGGGCAGAACAAAAAATTGTGGACAGCGCCAATCGAAAATTTTGCGCGGAAAGTATTCGACATTTGGACGCTGATTCCACAGAACCGTATGCACGTTGAAGAGTGCCATGCCGCTGTTGATGAAGATTGCCAGAGCCCCCAACGTCAGGAATGCGCCAGCGACGGATCGCCGCCAGTGCGGGCGCGTTTCTAACAGGGCCCGCCAGAGAATAAAGGTGAGCAGAGCAAGTGCAGGCAGGGCATCAGCAAGAACGCGAGGACCAAATGCGTGACCTCCACGCCAACTGTTGGTTACCGCGACGAGCGTAAATTGCGTCCAAAACCAAACTATGGCGAGCCAAAAAAGCGGCTCCCTGCGCACGGTGCGCCACAGCAGCGGGACGCCCGCCAGCGTTAAAAATAAAAAGGGGCTAAATACCAGCAGCCCACGCGAAGGACTAAGTAGAGAACCATAGAGCGTAATCCAAAGCCCCTCTTCCCATTGATAGCCCTCTCGCATCTCGGGCCAACTCTTCACCACCCACCACCACGCTAATACAACAGCCATAATAATCACGATACCGGTTACCCCCCAAGCTATTGCTTGCGGGAGCCATTTGGCAATTTGCGATACGGTATGCGCAAATCGATTCCAGATGAGTTTATGGCTGGCCCTTCTAGATGGCAGATACAAGAAAATAGCAACCGTAATGGCCAGCGTTGCCAGCCCGACCTGCCAAATTACGTTTGGTTTGAGCATAAGCCGGGGGTAGAGAATGTAATAGTCGGGTAACCAAAGGCCAAGCTGAAATTGATACAGCATTGAATAGGGCAGCAGCAGCGCAAAAAACGTGGCAAGCGTTGCGAATGGCGCGTAAGGCTGCTTACGCCAGACGCGCCATTCGTAAACCAACACAATCGGCAGCAGCAGCAGCACCGTAGGTCGCGAGGCAAATCCAACAAAGAGCAGAGCACCCAGCCAATACGGCTGCCCACGGGACCGATCGGCTCGACTCGTCGACAGAGTCAGCAAACAGCCGATAAAGATGATGGCGGCAACGTTAATACTCCACAGCGCCGTGGCAATCGTACTGATCCAGGCACTGCCCGACACAAGAATGGCGCTAACGAAAAAGCTATCGCGGGCAGGAATAAAGCGGCGGGCAAGTATGCAGAGCTGCCAAAAGAGCATTGCGCAACAGAGGGCGGAGAGCAAATTTTGCAGACGATTGTTGTCTGCTACTTCAACCATATTCATCCCCGCCAAATTGGCGAGCCAAACGGCTGGCAGCGCGAGGAAAGACACCCCCCACGGGTAAGCGTAGTAATAGTGCTCGCGCCAATAGCCAACTTGGTAGGGCTGATGTGCAATCTGATCGGCCAGCTGCTCGATGTACGGATCAAGTGTGAGCGTTCCATGTTCTAGCAGCACCTGACTGACGATGAGACTGAAGTGCGAGTCGGTTGGAAAGTAATTGATTGGCGAGAAGAAGGCAAGACAGAACACAAAGAGAGAGCCAAGCAGCGGTGCGGTCACACGCCAAGTTACAGTCAGTGTCCCGATGCAATGAATTAGATTTGGATGATTCGTCTGCTGCGCTGGCTGTGCAATGATGGTCATGGGTAGGGTGTGGGTTGGGACAGTCGCTGTGGGTTTGAACTCTGCTAAAGTTTTTTTGTTCATGTCTCTTCGGTTGCGAATTCTTCATAGTACGAACGTTCGGTGTTCACATCCCACAGATCGTGCTTTTCGCCATTTAGATTGCGGGCCGCAAGTAGCGCGGTCAACATGGAATGATCCTGATTATTGTAGCGGTGCATTCCATTGCGTCCGACAGTTTGCAGATTGTCGAACTGCGTTACATAGCTGCGCAGTGTTTGTACATGGCGCAAATAATCCCGATCATAAACGGGATAAGCTCGGCGCTGCCGAATCACAGTAGCATCGATCACATCGATGGTATCAGCCAAGCCGAGCTGATCGATTTCGGCGGTAGCTAACGTACGCAGTTCATCCTCAGATTTCTCCCAGATTTCATCACCTACGCTACAAAAGTATTCCATGCCCAAGCTTGTTTTTGATTGATCTGGAACCATTTCGAGGCTCCAATTTTTGAAGTTTTGGATGCGCCCGACTCGCACGTTTGGATCGTGAATATAAATCCAGTTATCGGGAAAGAGTTCGGCTCTGTCAACAATCAATACGACGATGAGAAAATCGCGATATTGTAGTGCATTCGCTGCATGAAGCACCTCTGCTGGTGGTGCTGGATCGAGCCGCTGGATCAGCTGTGAAATCGGCATACTAGAGATGAGCTCGTCAACACCAATCGTCCGCTCTTTTCCGTCGTGTTCTACAGTTATCTTGGTAATGCGCTTGTTGCTGTGCTTGACGGCAGTGGCGCTGGTGTTGAGCTGCACAGTGCCGCCGCTCTGCTCAATCTTTTCTTGCATCCGTTCCCACATCATGCCCGGACCTAAGCGAGGATATTGAAATTCCTCGATGAGCGACTTGGGACCATCTGTATTGAAGAGCGCATTTGTAATCGCCGTGCGCATAGAGAGACCGCGAATACGTTGCGCCGCCCAATCAGAGCGAATGGCGCTGCACGGAATCCCCCAAACTTTTTCGGTATAGGTTTTAAAAAAAGTGCGATAGAGGCGGCGTCCAAAGCGGTTTGTTACCCACTGCTCAAAAGTTTCCTCTTCGCGGTAGGGTTTCAACTGCCAACGCGCGTAGCTCGCCATGATCATTAGGCTCTCTTGCAGACCGAGATTGCTCAGCGTGTTGCCGATCCGAATTGGGTAACGATAGAATTGACCGTTATAGTAGATGCGAGAAAGGCGTGGTCGCGTCAGCAGATCTTCGCTCAGTACTTCGTGCCAAATCTTTTCCACCTCTTGCACTTTTGTGTAGAAGCGATGTCCGCCGATGTCGAAACGGTAGTCTTTGTACGTTTCGGTGCGGGCAATACCACCAACAATCGAATCGTGCTCGATAATCAAAGGCTGCCTGCCCTGCTTCACAAGCTCGTAGCCCGCGGTTAATCCAGCAGGCCCACCACCGATAATCACAATTTGATTCGCATGATCAACGGTGCAATCATTTACCATATTATTGTGCGACATTTTCACGCCCATATAAATTACCAGAAGACGCGAAAACTGTTTCGATCCTATGGTGAATTAAAGCAACCGCATATGCACTACCGCTGTATAAATAGTAAAACCAGTGCCATAGGATTGCATATATCGTAAAACGAGCACCCCGCTCGCGCAAAAAGAAATCGTACAGCCAGAAGTTTAACCATAGAAGAGGGAAAGCGATCAGTGGCAATAGGAGCAAGAAAGGGGCCCACAGAATTGAAAGCATCAAAAGGCAAACTATGCTAAAAACAAGGGACACACTAATCCGCTCGCTGAAACGCAAGTTCAGGTCGTTGTCGAGCCGTCCTTCAGATAGCAAGAGCCGCGACCACGGAAGCGCTCTCTGCATAATATCAGTTTGTATAATTGACTTGGCACGCCACTCTTTGAGATGCTTAATCTGAATTTCTTTGCAGAGATGAATGGTATGACCTGCATTTACAAGCCGATAGCCCAGCTCAATATCTTCGATTGACGGTTCGACAAACGCTTCGTCAAAACCACCAATTTCGTAGAAAACGGTGCGACGGATCGCGCCACATGCACCCCAAAATGTATTTGCGGAACGGTTGGATTGCTGGTGTGTCCAATGATGAAGAAGGTTACGATATTGGGAAAGAAAGTTTGGCGCGCCGGGCATTGCATCGTACGAGCCGATGAGTGCATCTAATTTTTCATTCTGCTGAAAGTATTGTTGTATCTGCCCAATAGTATATGGGTATATTTCAACATCGGCATCAACAAAAAATATGAGGTCGCCAGTCGCCGCACGTGCGCCTACATTGCGCGCGCGGGCCGGGCCAGACTGGCGTGTAAGTTGAATGACTCGATAGCCATATGTCTGCGCTATCTCTGCGGATTTATCGGTCGACGCATCGCAGACCACAATTACTTCACTGGGCTGAGGTGACGCATTTTGGATTGCATTGAGGCAACGGCAAAAATTCTCGCCCCCGTTGTATACTGGAACAACAATTGAAACTGTTGGTACAATCATAGTGGGTGGTAGAGATAGATTGGGTAGTAAGGATAGATCTGGTAGTAAAAATAAATTGGGTAGTTTAATTGGGTTTGACAACAGAAGCCTTTGGGTTGGCCTAGCGCGGATAAACCGCAATAGCGAATGGTAAATTGTAAACGGTGAGTGAGAAGCGCCGACACTCAGAGGTGAGCTTTTTCATTCACCGTTTACAATTTTCTTGCTGTAAAAGCACAGATTTTATAGCAAAGGTACTGGTAGGGTTTGCGTCCTAGGGAATCGGGCAAATGAACTTTTTGAGTCAACGATATTTTTATCAGCGCCCGTTCGCTCTCGTTTGCATCCCTTTTTGGTTTTGCCCTTGTCAGGTTAGGCCATTCCAAAAAAATAAAAAATAGAGTATAGCCGCAAACTACTTCAGAAAATCACTGAAATCGATATAATTAATTTTCTGGATTAGTCTCACTCCAACAGAGCAAATGTACCGAAAGCTTCTTCTCCTTTGAAAACTGGCAAACGCTCACCAGACCTCCAATTGTATAGAACGATGCGCCACTGATTATCTTGATTTTTTATGATAGGCACTACTTCTTGTGGCAAAACAATTTTATGGTGACTACTAACAATGTCTTCAACTTTCCAAAGAGCAGGTGGGTAATTCTGCTCTTCCCCGGGTGCACCATCATTCTGTGCAAGAATATTTCCAGTAGAATCAATCAATTGCACAGATGCGGAATAATTAAAGTCGGGTATCTTTAACGCTTGCCAGGTGAGTTTGACAGATATAACTTCGTTTTCGATATTCAACTTATAATCGCGTAAAGCGATTTGATCTGCGAATCTATAGTCAACTTGGTTTGACCGATTCCACAGAACGTACTTGGGCTCCGGTATAATTGCGTATGCAGGACGAATTACGCCCCAGAGAGCATAAATAGAAACTGCTACAAGCAAAGTCGTCAATAGATTAGCTGTCGCGCGGGCAAACCGCTGTGGCAAGATCTGCAAAAGTCCGATGCTAAAGAGCAATCCTGCTGGAGCAATTACAATAAAGAGATAGCGACCCTGATACCACGAGTTAATAGGGTGCGAACTACGCCACATCCAAAGAATCGCTGCTTCTTGGACTATCAATGCAAAAGCAAAAATGGCTATGATAATAAGAGTTTGCCGCTGGTCTTTTTGCGATATCTTTGATCGCTCAAAGAAAGAGCGGATGGCAAGAGAGAGTAAACCGATAAGCGCACTTGCCGTCAATACACAAAAGAAACCGTATATCCAGTTAGGTAGCGGAACCGTCATCCAGCCAAAATTTCCCCAAAAGGATGTAAATTGTTTCCACAGAAATTGTTCTATCGTTATCCACGCCCCCCAAATAACCTCAACATCGGCCCCACTTGATTCCGCAATCGCAGACCAGCCAAGTGGATCACCATAAACCGTCCAATTTCGGACAAGCCACCATCCTGCTATCACCAAAAACGATAGCGCAATCGCTCCGGCACCATAAAAAAATTGCATAAGCGATTTTAGGCGAACCGCACTGCTTAGAAGAGCCACGCCGATAACTGCGCCCAAAACAAGCGCACTCGTTTTTGAAAGAGCGGCTATTCCCCACCCAGTGCCCACAAGAGTCCACTGATAATACTGCTGTGGCTGGCGCATGGCGTAAATAAGCTGCAAAAAGAGTGCAGACGCAACAAATGCCACCAAGTTATCGTTATTGATACTGCTGCTAATAGACAAAAATTGCGGATTGAGTGCAACAACAGCAGCACCAAACAGCGGGATCGCCTGGCTTTTTGGAAACAGTAGGGAACCCATCCGCCACGTAATGAAAACGGTCGCCGCACCAAGAAGGGTCGATAGTAATCGCGAAAGACGAACAGCCAATACTTGTCCGCGATAGGGAAAAGTTTCCGCGCTACCGTGGCTGCTGATCATAATGCTGGAACCACCACGCCATATAAAATCGTCTTGCACACTAAATGCTCCTGTTGCACTGTTCACATCAGTAGGGAATGTCAACAGGCTGAGTAGCAGATAATAAAGTGGCGGCTGAAATCCCTCGGCACCACCAGTTACAGGGTAGATTGGAAAAGTCTTGGTATTGTGTAGATGCTGAATATAGCCAAAATGAGCAGGCTCGTCTGGTGCCTCCCAAATTGGTACAGAAATGTTGTATGAGAGCGCCAAAATTATATAAATAATTAGCAATACAGCCAAGGGCTTATATGGTTTTTCCCATACGGATAGCGACGTCATCAACAGCAATATAGTATAACGTGGTTAATTTGTCGAATCGCAGTTTATGTCGAGCGCTGACTATCTTGAGCTGACGGACTAACTTACCTTATGGACAGATATATTCACTTGACGGGCGATTCTGTTTGATGATATTCTCAGCACAGTTTTTGCAACCCATCTTTGTTTTTCCATCGATATTTCGCTCATGAAACAGTCACCCTCTTCCCAATTTATTACCATCGACGGCAAATCACTCGAATATGCATGGCACGGCCCGCCGCCCGATGAAGCACCGACCTTGATCTTTTTACACGAAGGATTAGGCTGCGTTGCCATGTGGCGCGACTTTCCCGTGACGTTAGCCGACGCGACCGGCTGCGGCGCGTTGATCTACAGCCGCACGGGCTATGGTCAATCGGATCCGTGCGAGCTGCCGCGGGCCGTCACATTTCAGCACGATGAAGCGGTGACCGTCCTGCCCGCGCTGATCGACGCGTTTGAGATCCGCGATGCAATTCTGGTCGGGCATTCGGATGGTGGCACCATTGCGCTGATCTATGCCGCAAGCGCGCATGGTCAAACGCTGCGGGGGGTGATTACAGAAGCGGCGCATGTGTTTAATGAAGCGGTTTGTGTGGCAAGTATTGAGGATGCGGTGGAGCTTTACGAGGAAACCGACCTGCGCGCGAAGCTGTCGCGCTATCACAAAAATGTGGATGTGGCATTCCGCGGCTGGGCAGATGTGTGGCTGCACCCAGACTATCGAGACTGGAATATGGAGGAGTGGTTATCCCAAATCAAGGTGCCTTTGTTGGCAATTCAGGGGAAGAAAGATCAGTACGGCACAGTTTCTCAACTCAGGTCAATCGGAACGCGTGCCGGTGGCCCAACCGAAACGCTACTGCTAGCCGATTGTCGACACGTACCGCATGTAGAGCAACGCGAGCAGACGCTTGCAGCGATGAAAAGGTTTATCGATCAGCTACTCTTTAATCTCAATGGTAACCGTTCAGCCTCTCCCGCCGATTGAGTACCCATGGCTGTTTGTAAGTGTATCGAAACCAAGCGGGCCTGAACGGTTTACCTCCAAAGATCTTCGACTGTCTGTCGACCAACGGCCTGCATCGACAAATCATGCCCCGCCTCTAACAACGTTTCCCATAGATAGGCTGCGTACGAACGCCCGCCGCCAATAATGTATGCGGGCACCGTTTTGCCATCGCAGCGCAAGAGCAGCTGGCGGATTTTGGCAACGCTGCTCTGCTTTGCGGTCAAATTTGGGAAGTGGCTCTCGTGGAAATCCAATCCGCAAACGCGGCTCAGGCACGTGGTCGCGCTTGGCCCGATCAACAGCAACTCCGCTCTCGCATCCGTCGCATCCGTCACCGTGATCAGCCCAGTTGCGTTGGCTGCCGCCGCATTGAGCGCGTCGATCAGCTTGCTTTCGCTGCCCGTGACGCCGCTGATGTAGAAGCGGTCACGCCGTAAGCTCGCAATATACAGCCCCCAATCAGCCACATGCGTTACCTCATTTACCGCCAGCATCGATCCGCTTAACGTACTTTGGAGAAGCGCGGCGGCACCATCACCTTCCACCATAATTTTGGCTCGGTCCGACAGATCGGCAAGGCCCACATGAGCGGTGGCCGTGGCCCGTTCATCCGCTGCCGATCCAATTGCACGCGCCACCTGCCAGGTGTCGGTCGAGACGATTGTTGCGCCTACGCTTGTTTGTATGTTGTATAGGGGGCTAAGTCGTGTTGGTTGTGGATTCATTTGGCTTTACTCGATAAAATATATACATGCTAACAATTGTAGGGGCATAATGTATCGTGCCCCTAAGTTTTGCATCGGCTCTCTGGGATACGGACGCGATCTATGGCTTACAATCCATAATTCAACCCTTCAGCCGCCCGCCGCTTGGATCCAAAAACGCGCCGTGATGTACCCGCGCCCGAATTAGCCCACCTTCACGCCGGATCGTGAACTCGCGCTCGTCATCCTCGGCCATTGCAGTAGGCAGCCAGCAGAGACCAATTACCTCGTTGAGCGTGGGGCTAAAGCGGCATGAACTGATCCAGCCCAGAATTTCTAGCCCAATTGGGTACGCATCGCTGACAGGAATCTTGCACACGATCTGTAGCCCCTCTTCGGGTATAATGTCGTGCGAGATCATTTTGAAACCGACCAACTTCTGCTTGACCCCATTTTCTAGCGCACGCGAAATGGCGCGCTTGCCCAAGAAGTCGGGCTTCTCCATCTTTACGGCCCACGCCATATCCGCCATCAACGGATCGGTCAGCGGATCCGTGTCTTGCCCGACGATGACGTGGCCCTTTTCCAAGCGTAAAATGCGCTGCGCCTCGACGCCAAAAGGCAGAATGCCAAATGCTGCACCCGCATCCATCAGTGCCAGCCAAAGATGCAGCGCCATGCTCGACGGACAGTGTAACTCGTACGAAAGCTCACCCGTAAAGCCAATGCGCATTAGGCGGCAAGGGATACCCACCATCGTGAGATCGAGCATTCGCATGTATGGGAAATTTTGGTTGGATAACACCATTTGATCATCAACCAGTTTTTCCAACAGATCGCGGCTCCGCGGCCCGGCCAAATTAAAGGCAGCTTTACCCTCGCTGACGCTTGTCACGTGGACACCCTCGCCCCATCCAGATTGCACCCACCACTGGATCCACTCGTAAACGGTGCCAGCGCCGCCCGATGTGGTGGACATATACCATTCATCTTCGGCAATGCGTGCGGTAACGCCATCGTCTATGATGACACCCTCGGCGTTACACATGACCCCATAGCGCACGCGGCCTACCTTTAAGTTACTGAAGCGATTGATGTAAATTTTGTCGAGCAGCGCGCTAACGCCCGGCCCGGTCAGCTTGATTTTGCCCAACGTGCTTACATCGATCAGACCGACGCTTGTGCGCACGGCATTCACTTCGGCATGTGAATCACCATAGACTTCAGGCCGCATCCACTCGCCCGCCACCATCATCGTGGCTCCATTTTCCACATGCCAATGATGGATCGGCGAATAACGGACTGGCTCCATCATCTGCCCCGCGAGGTTGCCCAATTTGATGGGGCGGGCGGGCGCACGCGAGGTTGTCTTGCCCGTTTTGGCAACGCTTGTACCATTGATTTCGGCCAGCAAGTGGATCGTATTATTGGAGGACCATTTGCCTTGTGACGGCCCTGTCGAAATTTTGGTGTAGCGCTTCATCAGCTCGACGCTGTTATAGCCCTCTGCCGCGGCGTAAGCCACATCGGTATCGGTGACATCCTTATCGAAGTCCACAAAACGTTTAGCATTCGAGTCGCCAACCATGCGATAGATCGAGGTTGTGCGCCGCGATTCTTCGGCCTTGCGCTCAGCCAAAAGTGCGCGTTCAGCTTCCGTGGCCCCCGCCCCGTGACCAACCGCAGCGGTTGCATCGCGGCCCGCGAGATCGGCTTCGTCTAGCCCAATGAAGAGTGCGTGCGTCCCACTGACGCGCCCCGCAAGAAATGTATTTGCGGGCACAAGAGTTGGCAAAAATTCGCCCATTTTGTCGTCATACTCAAAGCGACAATCGGCCAGAAATGGCAGATCGTATCGCGGTGCCCACGCTGTGCTGAGCGCAATGGCATCGCACACAATTTCGACCTGTTGCGTGGGATCCACGAGCGACGTGAGCGTTGCGCCCTCAACTTCTGTTTGCCCGTAGGCCGCGCTCACCGCGTGCTGCCAATGAATCGGCACACCTTCCGCTGACACTGCTTCGATTAATGGATCCGCGTGTTCGGTGCGCGTGTCGGCAACGCCCGCCACGCGCACGCCCGCTGCCAGCAGATCGTGCGCCAGTTGCCAGCCGTCCTCGTTGGCCGTCATCACTAAAATATTTTGGCCGACGCTGGTCGCATAGCCGTGAAGCAGACGCTGCGCGGCACTGCCCATATGCACGCCGGGCAGATCGTTATTATCAAATAAAAGGGGTTGATCTTCTGCGCCGGTGGCGAAAATTGTGGCCCCGCCCCGTACTTTGTACATCCGTTTGCCTTGGGTGGCAAAGAGCCAGTGCTGCTCAAATATGCCGCTGACCAGTGTGTTTTTGTGGACGTGGATGGCGGGCGTGGCGTGGACTTGGATGATGAGGTTAGCCAGCGTTTCTGGGTGCGCTCCGCTGTAGGCCAAGTGGCCGCCCAGAAATGGATTTTCGTCGAAGAGCAGCACGCGGATGCGGGGGGCTGCGTTGGCTGCGCTGAGTGCCGCACGCAAGCCGGATGGCCCAGCGCCAACCACCACGACGTCGGCGTGCAGATATTGTTTGTCGAAGCCGCTCTCGTAGGCGGCGTGGATATCGAGCGTACCCAGCCCCGCCCCCTCGCGCATAAGCTGCTCGTTGGCGCGCCATTCGCTGCGTGGATGGATGAACTCTTTGTAGCGGTAACCAATCGGCTCGCTTTGATCCATCTGCTGCACGATGCTTAATTCTTTGACTTTGTCATATAGTGGCGCGGTCTGTGCGGGGTCGATGACCATGCCATCCTCGACTGGCAGCAGCCACATACTTTCGCTGACGCGGTTGCCAATTTGCACCATGGCGTCGGTCGAGTGTCCATGGGCGTGGAGGCCACGGGGTCGATGATGTTTGAACGATTTTGCCACGGTGCGCACACCGTTAGCGGCAAGGGCCGAGGCGATTGTGTCACCTGCGTACGCGCTGTAGTCATAGCCAGCGTAGGTGAAGCGGATCGGGCGACTGCGGTCTATTAATTCGGCGGGTTGTGGGGCAAGCCGATAATTTGTTGACTCTAATTTTGTGGAGTGCGCGCTCGTGCTGCTCATTTCGATGGCTCCCAAAATGTGGTGCGCTCGATCCCGTTGCTGCCTGTGTGGCGTTCGGCCACAAACCATGTCGAGCAGCCGTGGCGGTGATACCACCATTCTTTCTGCACGCCGAATTTGTTATTTTGCATATAGATATAGTCGGCCCACTGGGCGTCACTCTGCTCGAGTGGTTGGGCCGGGCGTAGGTTGTATTCGCCACCGAAGCGAAATTCGCTGCTGTTGCGCTTTCCACAGTTTGGACAATTTATGGTGATCATAGTTGTTTTTTTATGTAAGGGTTGCGGTTAATTGTGGGGTTAGCAATGTTGGCAATTCCATATGATTGATAAACGTCATTTAGCCTTTCAACCTTTCTCTAATGCCCGACCGAGGCCGCGCCCTTTTCGCCGACCAACTCAAATTCTTCGAATCGCGAATAGCGGAACGGTTCCAGCACATCTGGTGTCTTGTTTGTGGCAATCAATTCGGCCATGCGCTTGCCGCAGACGGGGCTCGCCTTGAAGCCCCATGTGCCCCAGCCCACATCGACCAGAAATCCGTTAACTGGTGTAAAGCCCATAACGGGGCTAAAGTCTGGGGTCATATCGCAGATGCCAGCCCACTGCCGCACCATGCGCACATGTTGTAGCTGTGGAAAGAGTTCGACCATGTGGCCCATTAAATTTTCGGCAAAGCTGAGTGATCCGCGCGACGAGTAGCTTGTAAAGGGATCAACCGATGCCCCCATCACTAATTCGCCGCGATCGCTCTGGCTGATGTACGCGTGTAGGCTAGCTGAAACGACGATCGAATTGAGGAAGGGTGCGAGCGGTTCGCTGGCACACGCCTGAAGTGGAAAGGTAGAGATCGGCAGCTTGACACCCGCCATCTCTGCAATGTAGCCACACCAACCCGCTGTCGCATTGAGCACAATGCCCGCTCCGATAAATCCGCGGTCAGTTTCGACACCGCGCACCTGATTGTTTTCGACGCGAATGCCGATCACTTCGGTCAACTGGTGAATGTGAACCCCATATTGCTCGGTCTTTTGTGCATAGCCCCACACGACTGCATCGTGACGAATAATGCCACCGGGGGCATGATAAAGCGCACCGAGGATCGAGTAGCGTGGATGGTTGCTCACATCCAGAGCGGGGCAGATCTCTTTAATTTCGTCTGGGGAAACAAAGCGAGAATCGACGCCGCAGATCTGGTTCACTTCCGCACGGCGGCGCGAGGTGCGGACCGCGGCATCGGTGTGGGCGAGGGTAAAGTGTCCACGCTGCGTAAACATGACATTGAAGTCGAGATCCGCGGCCAGATCGTCATAGAGTTTGACGCTTTCGTTATAAAAGGTCACGCCTTCGGGCGTCAGATAGTTGCTGCGGATAATGGTGGTGTTGCGTCCGCTGTTGCCGCTGCCAATGTACCGTTTTTCGACTACGGCCACATTCGTAATGCCGTGATTCTTGGCGAGGTAATAGGCGCAAGCAAGCCCATGCGCCCCGCCACCGATGATTACGACATCGTAGCTTTTTTGCAGCTCTTTGGCGGTCCACATTGGGGGTGGGGTGCTGCCGTTTAAAAAGAGATCGCTTGCGTTCTTTCCGGCTGTGTGAGGCATAGAAGGGACTCTTTAAAATAATGGTTCCCGAGCAAATGGTGCTCGGGAACAAGGTTTGCTCATTGGCGGGGGATGAGCCGTTTACACTCTGTTTACTGTGCCAGCGCTTCGATCACACCAGCATGAGATGGACCAGCGCTCACCACAACGCCGGTGTTATCATTCATTGTATAATCCGAGAAAAAGTCAAGCGGCTTGCCGTGCATATCCGTCACGCGACCGCCAGCCTCTTGCACCACCAAACTCCCCGCGGCGTGATCCCAAATCTTTTCGGCATAACCGGGATACTTGGGCGAAGGCAAGCGCAGGTAAAGCGCCGCGTCGCCGCGCGCCACCGCACCATACTTAGCTTGGCTATCCATGCGCAACGGATCGCGCGTAATGCCCGCCGCTCGCGCCAGCGCCTCTTGCAGATCGTGATCGCCGTGACCAGCTTCAACGCTTTCGACAAAGCGTAGACCCGCATCATCATTTGAGGTTGTCTTCACCCGAATTGGTGCAAAGTCCGCATCCGCCAACGATGCCATCTCTGATCCTTCGCCGCGTACGGCAATAAAAAGAGAGCCAACCGCGCCATCTGGATCGTCCAAGCTCAATGGCAGGGCCGGGCAAGCCATTGCCGCAACCTGCACTTGACCATCTTCGATCAGCGCCAAGGCAATCGCATATTGATCATTGCGCAGAAAGCCCTTCGTCCCGTCGATTGGATCAAGCGTCCAGAACCGATCCGCAACCGCGCCATTCCCCGCATCGATCCATGTGCAGACATCTTCATCCGTTGCCTGTGGATGGACCTGCTGCACATAGCCCTTCACACGCGCCAATTGATTTGCGTTCTTCGGTTCTTGTAAATCCGCCGAATCTTCTTCGCCCACAATCGGATCGTTGGGAAAGGCAGCCTTGATATGCTGACAAATAAGTGCCTGCGCGCCAAAATCTGCAACCGTCACTGGGCTTTTGTCGCTCTTTTCTAACGCACCCAGATCCACCATCTCTGCCCGCACTTGAGAACAAAGCGAAGCCGCTTTAATTACGGCTTCAATGGCGGTCTGTTTTTCTTTCTCGTAGCTCATTTAAATCGATAACTCCATCTACTATGATTGTTAGTTTATATGTTTACTGCCATTATTCGTGCTTTACAATCTGCGACCATAGCAGGTTTTTACTGTTATGTGTGAGAGCGAGAAGTTACAATGGTCTTATAAGAGGGTGGCTGGTTAACTCTCGCCATCGATCTTGCATAATTATCTACCCACGCGCCCTGCGTACCGCCTCTGCAACTGCCGGAATCACCTCGTGCAGATCGCCGATTACGGCATAATCTGCCTTGGAAATAATCGGCGCTTCTGGATCCGTATTAACGACCAGAATCTTGTTCGATCCTTTGCAGCCCGCATAATGCTGGATCGCACCAGAAATGCCGCACGCAATGTACAACTCGGGTGAAACCCGTGCGCCCGTCTGCCCAACTTGATCTGCGTGTGGACGCCAGCCTTCGTTTGTCACCGCACGCGAGCAGCCAACCGCACCACCTAGCAGCCCCGCTAGCTCATCCAAATTTTCAAAGCCCTCGGTACTGCCCACCCCCCGTCCACCGCTCACCACAACATCCGCATCGGTCAGCGACACTTTATCATTTTCTGGCTGAACTCTACTTGTGATCCGCACGCGCAGATCTTTCTCATTTAGGCTCGGCGTCACCTCGCTGACTGTGCTGGTCATAGCCGAATTTGCTTGGGCCGCTGGCCACGCCAGCGGTGCGACAGAGAGAAGCTTGGCCGATCCGTGCAGCGTAGCCTCTTCGAGCAGGCTGCCACCCCAGCGCACGCGCATAACCGTGTAGCCATCGGCACCAGACTGCACGTCAACACAGTTAGCGGCCATGGGTAAATTTGTCTGCGCAGCCAAGTGGGCCAGTATTTCGTTGCCTCGTTCACTGCCCGGTGCCAACACCACTTCGGGCGAGCTGTTCTGCATAATCTGCCCGAGGCTGCGCGCCCAAGCCGACGGTGCAAAATCATCCAGCTGATCGTGCAGTACCAAATGGACATTGCCCACGCCATAGGCACCCAGCGATTCCGCAATTTTGCGCCCGCTTTCGCCAATTACCACTGCTTCAAAGTTGCTGCCGTTTTCTTCAGCCAGAGACAGCCCAACTGTCATCATTTCTAACGAGGCATCGTTTAACTTACCTCGATCCTGATCAATGAATCCAATAATCATTGTTACAACAACCCCATCTCTTTTAGTAGTTCAACAATTTTTGGCGCGGCCGCAGCCCCTTCACCGAGGATCGTTGCCTCGTTTGCCTCTTCCACCGGCACGCGCAGCCGTAGCTTTTGTAATCCCTCATCAATTGGTTGCGGCGTCATGCGCTTGATCTCGGCTTTTTTTGCTTTAAGCCGACCGCGCATGGGTGGATAGCGCGGTAGCGTAATGCCTTCTTTTGCCGTAAAAACTGCTGGAAGCTCCACCTCAAAAACTTCCCAACCACCGCTGCTGCCTTCGCGCTTGGCAATCGCTTTGTTGCCCTCTACCGTCAAATCTTTAATGCCACTTACGCACGGCAGATCAAGCGCTTCGGCCACGCGCACGCCAATCTGATAGCCACCAGAATCTGCCGACTCATTGCCAAAGAGCAGCACATCAAAGTTATTGCCCTCGGCTCGAACCGCTTCCACAATTGCGTTGGCCGTCGCCATGGGTCCCCAGTCAGAGCCATCTGTTTCCAGCAGAATCGCATCGGTCATACCCATGGCCAGGGCATAGCGTAGCTGCTCATCTGCCTCGCCCGATCCAAGCGTTAAAACTGTGGCATTTCCGCCATGTTCCTCAATCAACTGGATTGCCGCCTCGACCGCACATTCTTCGTGTGGGCTCACTGCAAAACCAAGATGGCGCGTGTTCAAATTTTGTTCGTCATCGGTCAATGTCATGCGCGCACCCGGGGCCGGAACGCGTTTTACGCATACTAGTACGTTCATTGTTTAATCCTTAACACTTCATCCGGCTGTCGTCCGCATCAAACAACGGCGTGCTGCCCGCAACCGCTACGTTGATCGGATATTGCTCACCTAAATATTCAACCAGTAAATCTGTCCCAACCACCGCATAGGTCGGCGGCAGATAACTCAATAATAGATGCTTGCCCACAGATGGACCCGACCCAGCGCTGGTGACATACGAGCGCCGTCCGCGCGCGTCCTCAATCGGTTCGCCATCAGCAGTTAAGATTGGCTCGTTACCCATCATATAGCGCTTTTCGCCCGTTGACGAACTGTTATCCTCAACCGTCAGCGTACACAAAATCGCGGCTGGATCTGCGCTGCGCGCCTTCATATATGCCTCTTTGCCGATGAACTCTTGCTTCTTGACCTTGGGTCGCGTCAGCCCTGCCTCCACCGGATTGTATTCGGACTCTAGCTCCATGCCGAAGGCACGATAGCCTTTTTCGAGCCGCGCCGTCGTGCCGTAGACGCCGATACCAACGGGCAGAATGCCGTGGGGCTGTCCCGCTTCCCACAACAGATCCCACAAAAATGTGCCTTGCTCGAAATTTGTATACAGCTCCCAGCCCTGTTCGCCCACATACGAAATGCGGAAAGCCAGCGCACGGATCTGCCCAATTTGAATCTCTTTGACTGAGCCGTATGGGAAGCCCTCATGCGACACATCATCCTCTGTGATCGATTCCAGCACGGCGCGAGCGTTAGGTCCCCACAGTCCAATCGTAGTCAGGCTCGAACTGCGATCCACCAACTGGACAGAGCCATCCGTGGGCATATGATCGGTGAACCACTTTTTGTCGATGTTGCCCGTGGCCCCACCAGTGATCACGCGGAAGTGCTGCTCGCCCAGACGCATAATTGTGAGATCACCCTTGAATCCACCATGGTAGTTGAGCAGTGGTGTGTAGACAGCCCGCCCTACTTTGACATTCATTTGGTTGACGGCCATTTTTTGCAGATAGTTAAGCGCGCCCAGCCCCGTAATATCGAAGATGGCAAAGGCGGTCAAATCGACCATGCCGACGCGCTCGCGCATGGCTAAATGCTCGGCGTTAATAATGGGCGACCACCAGCGCGATTCCCATTCGGCGGTGCGCGGCATCACCTTGTCGCCATACTCATCCAGCAATCCTTTGTTCGATTCGTACCACTGTGGGCGCTCCCAGCCAGCCGTCTCGAAGTAGACTGCACCCAACGCTTCGGTGCGCGCGTGGAAGGGGCTAAGGCGGATGTTGCGTGAAGAGGACCATTGCTCGGCAGGATGGATAATGCTGTACATTTTGTTGAACGACTCGGCAGTTCGTGCGTTAACGTGTGCTTTAGAGCTGTTGTGATCATAGACGCGCGAGACGTCTGACGTTGTGACATCCATTTCGGGCGTACCATCGGTCATCCACTCGGCAACCACACGGGCAAAGCCAGGACCTTCTTTGATCCAAATTGCGTTGGCCGACCACAAATTTTTCACTTCGGGCACTTCGCCAATCATCGGGCCACCGTCGGCCGTCAGCGACATGAGACCGTTAATCGCGTAGCGAATGCCCACGTCGGGGCGATCTAAAATGTCGGGCATTAGTTCGAGCGCAGTCTCTAAACTTTCGTCGAAATCTTCGTCCGTAAAGGGTAGCTCGGTTGGGGTGAGCGATGCTTCTTCGTTCGATGGAATTTCGCTCGGTTCGTGGCGGATGTACTTGTGCATGTACGAGCCGATCTCAAGATCGTTGCCGTTTTGGCGCTCGTACATGTTCATATCCACGTCGCGGATTAGCGGATACTCGATCCCGCCCACGGTGCCTTCGAACATCTTGATGGGACCCGCCGTGCAGAATTGATGAACGATGGGGGTCAATGGAATGCGCGTGCCAGCCATTTTCGCCAATACGGGTGCCCATACGCCGCAGCAGATCACCACATATTCTGCCTCAATAAGGCCCTGATCGGTTTCGACACCCGTAATTTTGCCATCTTCGACGGTCAGATCGTTTACCTCGACATTGGCGTGAACGCTGAGCGCATTTTTGTCGATTGCATATTGGCGCATCTTTGTGCCCGCATCCAGCGGATCCACCACGCCCGCACGCTCGCTGTAAAAGCCACCCAAAATCAGATCTGTATTTACAAAAGGTGCCTTCTCTTTAATCTGTTCAGGGGTGAGGATTTCACCATGTTCGCCCCACGCTTTGGCCGATGTAACGCGGCGCGTGATCTCTTGCATCCGCTCTTCGGTGCGCGCCAGTTCGATGCCGCCGACCATGGTATATGTATCCAGCTTGATATACGTTTCGATGCTGTCCTGCGTCAACTTGCACATCTCTTTCGAGTGGTCAACGGGGAAGATGAAGTTCGACGCATGGCCGGTTGAACCGCCGGGGTTGGGCAGCGGTCCTTTGTCGATCAGCACCATTTCTGTCCAGCCTTTTTCGGCCAAGTGGTAGACAAGGCTATTGCCCACGATGCCCGCACCGATGATGACAACTTTCGCTTTTGTTGGAAATTGGCTCATTAAACTTGTTTCTCCGTAGGTTTATTGTACTGATATGCTTATCCATCCTCTTTCGTCATCACTTGGGTTTGCTCTGTCCTGATTTGTCTCGAGCCGCTTCCACTAATTGATCAAATAGCGCCTGCTGGGTTGGATCGGTTGCCGCGGTCTTTTCGGGGTGCCATTGGACTGCCAACGCCCATGGGTGATCGGTCACTTGCAGCGCTTCAATAATGCCATCCGCTGCTTGGGCCACAACGGTAAGACCTGCGGCCACATCTTTAACGGCCTGATGATGTCCAGAGGTTGTGGTGACTTCGGCTGCGCCCATGGTTTGGGCAAGCTGCGATTTTGGATCGATTGCCAGCGGTTGATTGGCCCAGAAGCCGCTCTCGTTGCGATGAATGTCGGTTTCGATGATGTCTGGAATATGCTCGTAAAGGGTGCCGTCCAACGCTACGTTTAGTACCTGCATACCGCGGCAGATGTAAAGAGCCGGTGTGTCGGGGTTGTTTGCAAGTTCCTTGGCAAGTGCCAACTCGGTTTCGTCGCGCATGGGATCCAGCTTGGTTAAGCTAGGGTGTTGGGCATTCCCGCCATACCGTTCTGGGCTTATGTCTGAACCACCGATAACGATGAGCCCGTCGGTGGCGTCGATCCAGCGCTGCCAGTTGGTTTCGCCCGGGGGCAGTAGCACAGGCACGCCACCCGCGCGGCGCACTGTATCTACATATTCGGCAGGGATGCAATAATACTCGTCATAATGTTCGGTGGCAAGGTCGCGTTCGTGGCGACCATAGGTGGTTAGGCCGATGATTGGTGGGTTCATATAGTCTGTAAATTCTTTAGCATTAACTTGCTTGAAGTATGGTTGATAGAAAATTCCACATAAAAACGAGAAATAATACGATTCCTATTGCCCAATACATGACTTTACGATTACTGCTTTCGTTTTCGTCCATTGTTGCTCCCTTGGAGAAAGCCGGAATGATATAAACTAAAGCTGCTATACCCGGCATCAGCGCAAATAAAATTCTTTGACCAATACCGAGTGGAGCAGCGTCAGGATTCGTCGGTGGCGTGAACAAAATGCCCACAACTACTAACAATAATAGACCTGCTATTATAAAGTTGGGTTTACGCTTCTTTTTAGAAGATGCGTTTTTTTGGGATTCAGATGCCTCATCCGAACTTTTAGTTATATCATCCTTTGACATTTTGTTCACCCAGCTATGATCTCTAAAAATTTATTATTATTTACAATTGTTTCGTGGCTATATATGAAAACTTGCCTCAAACGCCGGATCCATAATGGCGGGGCGGTTCATGGTGAAATCGCTAATTGGATATTGGGTCTGTCCATCGATGGCCATTTCGCTCAGAATTTTGCCCATTAA
>Ga0115031_1000866_pt1 | contig 22159 bp, 33 predicted proteins | sample Maine_Asex4_meta_FD_87301 | JGI IMG/M metagenome (GOLD analysis project Ga0115031, IMG submission 87301) | Marine algal microbial communities from Maine, USA - Maine_Asex4_metaG | ecosystem: Host-associated > Algae > Red algae > Unclassified | place: Maine, USA | collected 2015-01-05
AGACGGTGCGTGGCACCCCGTCCCGACGGCACGGGGCCGCGGCAGCGTTGCTCTATCGCGGGACGTCATCGCGGGCGTGGCATGGCATCCCGGGGGGGTCTTCTTGTATTTAGCTTTACAGTGCCACGCGAAAGATCTTGGGTCCTGGTCACCCAAAAAGGAAGCTTCCGATTGAAAACGGGTCGATCTGCCGTGCAGACCTACTCTCACTCGTGGAGCGCTCCACACTTGTCGTGCAACGCCAGCACGGCTACCAGAGTATTATACTGCGATACCATCTTTGTTTTCCCCCGCTTACCCCTTCCGATTGTCTCGATTCTTAAGATGTCGTGCGAGGCTGGTTTTGACAGCCCTGTCGACTACGTTGCATGGTGAGTACCTGCCTTCTTGTTATTATCTCTGGCAGTGGACGGGTCGTGTACTTTTTGCCATAAGATATGAATATGCATTCACTGTGGGTTGCTGACCAACGTGGTGTCATCGTGACCCCAAAGACCCATCCTACTTTTTGCGCTACGCGGCTGTCTTTGTGGGTCGTGGGCGTCCTGTCTTTCCGTCCCATCCCACAGTGAAACTTCTTTCCGGCTAATCCGGCGCGTCTTTTCCGCCAAGCCCCTCGCATTTGTCTGTTACGGGTGCGGCAGCGCGTGTCTTCGGACGAGCAAGAAGGCCGAGGAGTGGACCGCAGCTGTAAGCACAGGAGCGATACGGGAGGACGCGGACACGCAGTACTTGATCACCCATGAGCGGCGGTGCAGCAAAAGGGCGTTTGTTGACGCTCGAGGATTGAAAAGGGGTCTTTGTCGACTGTGCTACGTCTCCTCGCCCGCTCGTGCGAGGGCCGCGCCCCCACCCCCACCCCCCTCACCGAGCGCCGCGTCTTCTCACCACTCCCCTCCCCCATCCAGAGTGTCACCGGCGTTGCCGCTCACCCGGGCTTGGTGGGTTGTCTGCGCACGCGGCGTGGACGCAGCTCCCTCCGAGTTCCATCGCTGGCGGGTGGAAACGCTGTCCTCACTGGATGTTGAGCCTGGAGCGGGTGGCGTGTCAGCCGCCGCCGCAGCGTTGCGCGTCGTACGGGGGACCTACCCCTCGCTCGAGGCGCCACGAGTTGCTGAGATGGGCCAGCTGGCCACTCAGTACCTGGCCGCTACAAGGCCTGCAGAAGTTGTCGATAAGCTGTCGAACGGCAAGAAGAGCACGTATGCGCTCGTCTTCACGCCGACCAAGGACAACGTCGCGCCCCGCCAGGCCCGTAAACGCGCTGTCCTGGCCACCACTGGCCTCAGCCGACTTTATCCGGCTGACCCTCGGCTCGTGGCCGCCACCTTAGCTGAGCCGTCTTAGCGGGCTGGCGCGAGCGGGGGTTTGGCCGTGGCTCCAGTGGCTGCAGTGCCTACGCTTCCAGTGCGGTTGCAAAACCAGTTTTTGCTTGACAACGGTGTCAGCGGTTCGCTGTGGCGGCGGTTCCGTCTCCTCCTATGTACGCCTGGTGTCGGCCTCGCCACAACTCAGTCGCTGCTGGCTGATCTACGGGCTACCAAGGAGGGGCCTCGCAATCCCGCAACGACAAATGGTGCAGGGGCATTCCTGGTGTCCCCTCGGGTGGCTTTACAGGCCATGGTTGATCACTTGTACGAGAGCAACCAGTTCATCGAGCGATTCGAGCGCGGCTCCGGTGGAGCAGAGAGTCTCGCTACGTCGCTCTTTCTTGGGCAAGCTTCTCCCACCGATGCGCGGCGCGCGGACGTTAAGAGCGTCCAAATTCGTTTTGGTCTTGACAAGGGGGGACTGCTGAGCTCAAGCAAAGCCATACTTTCCTGTGCTAATCAGGACCGCCCGTGTAGCCAAGCCAACACCAACCTCTTCGGGGTGTTTCCGGCGGCGACTGATGACCACGCGGCACTGTCCTCCATGGCAGACGTGGACGTGCCCAGCCGCGACGCGCTACGTAGAGAGGGGCTGATTGTGCGCGATGAGCGGCAGGCGGTGCAGCTGATCTTGACGGGTGACTACGAGTTCACAACGACGTGGTGTGGTCATCTCGGAGCTTCCAGCAGAATGCCGTGCCAGCGGTGCACTTTCATGCGTCGGCGCACCCAAACAAACGGCAAACAGGTGGAAATCTACGGCAACATGCAAGCTGGCGGCCAGCCACGCGATCGACCACTTTAGGAGGATGGCGGCGGCATACGTGGCAGGGGGTAACGACATGCTGTCTACGCCTCTGACACTGGAGGAGCACCTCTCCGTTGAGGACCGACCACTCCTCATGATCGACCCGTCACACATTGTTCCGATGCTTGTACATCTGACGCCGGACTTCACTGTCTATCTCTTACGATCGGGCATCGAGGCGGTCTAAATATATATTGGCGTGGGTTGGCACCCGTGGCCAAGTACGCAAATGACTTGGCTGACACGCTCAGGCACTCAGATGGGGTCTTTCCGACGCCTTACTTCAATGGCGCTATTGAAGGGCGGCAGTGTCAGCGGATTAGCAGTCGTCTGTCGATGGTGTGCTTGTTGCTGGCCACCTACGTACCAGAGACGGCGAGCGCTGACTGCAACGAGGCGTGCGCAACGTGGCAACTCATTTTGCCCAAACTCACCCGCGCTGACGCCGTGTCGCCGGACGAGATGGTCAGATTCTGGCGGGACGCGGCGTTCCTCGTGGACCGCCTGACGGCGGCGTTTCAGTGGACCAGCGTGACCGCCAAGCTCCCTACCCTTTGCTGCCACGCTGCCGAAAGTTCAGAAACGCTTGGCAGCCTGCGGCGGTACAGCGAACAGATGCTAGAGGCGTCGCATGGCCGCTACAACGAGAATGCACGCCTGTACACAGCCGACACCTTCCAAGAGAGCTGTCTGGGGTATGTACAGCAGGCTGCCATTTTGCGCGCTCCCGGTAACGAAGCGTACAACCGCGGCAGGAGGCGCTCACCTGTCAAGGCGAGAACCGGCTTCAACGACGCAACACAAGTGGACAACAAACGGACACGCCGCAGCAAGCAGATGGCCAGTGGCCCATCGGTCGCATCTCGGGCTTGCTTGGACAAGCAGACCGCGGATTGTGCCATGTGGGCGCGTGACAACCTGACCGTCACTGTGCGGGTAATTGACGCCTACCTCAAGCGGGTGAAGCTGCCGCCCGCAGGTACTATAGACAACGACGGTGAGGAGGATGTTCTGGTAGGGGGGCCAAATTGGGACGAACTGCTGGAAGCAGAAACGGCTAGTTTGATGTGTTTGCTGCAGGAATAAATGACGAGGCTTGTGCTTGGAACAGATGAATACGGTGCTTGGGCCTCCCTTCGACAGGTCGACTAGAGTATTGACTGCAGGGGGAGCCGCTGGGGTGTTCAAATGGGGCAGCGGAGTGGCCTATGATTTGGGGTGGGTGCAGAGCGGAAGAGGACTTGCACGAGGATGGACGACATTGGGGGTGGCCGCGGCCACACGAAGGCTGCCACGGCCAAGTCAATGGGATGTGGATCCGAGTTGTTCCACACGAGTGCATGGGTGCCGTTGCACACTGTGGAAACAGCCTTGAAAAGAGTTGTGTGCTTTTGGACGGGTGACGATCCTTGCCGAAGCCGGTACGCCCGAACGGGACGAACGCACTGGTCCGTGAGGGTACAGTCGCCACGTATCGACCAGCCAATTCAAGAACATCTCGTTCCCATATGAGCGAGGAACTCATGCAATGTGCTGACAAGCGATGGGAACACCAATCAAACGTCGACATTTTTCATGGCAATTAACCAGGGGGCGTTTACATGGGAAAAATCCAGAAGACCGTTTTTAAGCCTTCTTGACTAGGTGTGGGGCGGCCGGCTCGTGTTGGCAACTCGCCCGGTGGCGGCGTCGCCCGGCGTTGGGCGCCGGCCTGCTGGCGAGCGGCTGCCGGCCGTGCCGTCCACGGAGGGCATGCACCATGCTTTGTGAAAAATTCTCGGAAAACATTTGGCGTTGTCAGGAAAAAGATGATGAGCTTTCTACATGATAGTTGGCCATGCATGGCGTACCAAACCAAAACTCGCTCCCAAGTAGGCCAACAATTTGGCTCCGCTTGATTCGAGAATCGTTCCTGAATAATATCGCGAGCAGCTCACAGGTCCTTGTTCCGGTCCACGCTAGCTCTGGACCTGTTCTCAGAACTGCTGCTTCGAACGATCCTGAGAATCATTCTGAGTCGTGCTTCCAAACCTTTCAGGGCCTTCTTCAGTAACGGCCTCTGATCGAGGTTCTCGACTCTTCGAGGCAATCGTCAAGCTTGACGGGCAGATGCGCACAGGGATGGTAACGGCAGTGACCGTACGGCTGCATCAGCGGCTTTACACAGTGAGAATGCCGGAAAGCCTGTCACATATTGTTTGTCGTGGCCCCAGTCTGTTTCAAAGGCTCTCTGGAGAGAACAATACAGAGTCGACAAGTGGAGCCAGTCGTACGCTGTACCCGAGTGCTCGGCAGAGTCTACTCCTCTGCACACAAACAAGCAGCCATCTCAAGAGCCCCTATACCGAGATCGAAGAACAGGGCTTCGTGAAAGCGTGAACACGAGTTCGCAACTCCCTCGAGTCCAAGAGCGCCCATGTCATGGCAGTTATTGGCAGGAAGCTCGTGACGACGACTATCTGAGGTATTTTCTCTTACTTAGCAAAGTTCAAAAACTGGCATCGTCATCAATTTGGGATCATGAACCTCAATCTCGTGGTAGCAAAAATCAATAGAAGCACTAGAGATGCACGATTGCACGCCACGTATGGAAATGTCATGGAAATTACCGTTGCGCGCCACAGCTTGCAATATGCGAGGTTTCTGCAATTTCCTTTGCACTGTGATCACGGTCGAGATCGCGAATACGTGGCTCGCTCAGCACCTCAACCCGGCCGGGGGAAGCGAATGAGAGGCTCAGAAGCGTCCCAAGCGGCGAGCCAGAACGCGCATGCGGCTGAGAAGAAGCCCTGGCCATCCCCTCCTGTTGCGGTGGTTTGCGCAGGGTCGACGCTGCACCCGCTTGCAGCGAGAGTGTCACAGGCTGGGCGACACCGGCGCGACAGCCAAGGGCCGAGCATACGACCACCGCTAGGCCTTTGCCCCGTCCCTGCTTGGGAGGCCCACTGCCTTTCGCAACAGCCTTCCCCCACCCATCCCCCCCCACCCCATTTTGTCTCCGTTCCGCTGGGTTTTCCTCCTAGCCGCCTCCTTCTGTACCTGCGACGTCGAAGCGGAAACGGGGAACACGCAGGAGCGGGGGCGACGTCCATTTGGAGCGCCGTCGCGACTACAAACATGCAAAGATGGGCTCTCAACAGGTCTGGGGTGGTCGGTCACAGCGCGGGTGCGCTGGCTGCAGGTGCCTTCGCGGCTGGGCCTGCGGGCGCACCTGGGTTGGGGGGGGGTGCGTTGGGGGGGGAGGGGGAGGAAGGGCGGGACTGTGAGACAGAAAGCCAAAAAAAGACGAAGGGGAGATGGTGGAAGGGTGGTCGTGTGACGTCGGGGAGTAGGGTCCGTGGCCGAGCTGTTCTTATCACGTCGGCGCCGCGGTAAGGTTGCGCGCACTGCACTGATCCGACTGCGGCGTGCAACGCTGCAATGGCATTTCGGAAACACAAAGAAAAATCTCTTCGTGAAATTACAGAAATGCAAAGCGTGCATCTCTAAGAAGCACCCCCCAGCGGCAGGGGGCGCTGGTAGCGAAGCTCGTGCCAATGCCTTTTGCAAGAACTACACGCCAATGTGAACCGATTAATACTTATTGAGAAGCATCCAAGCACGTTTCTTTTCGCCAGGTTGGCCAAAGATCCGCTTTCTACTTCGGAGCTATCAGGCACCACCCGAGTCCTTCCCTGCAGTTGTTGACAGTCCCCCGGCACCCAATCACTATTTTCTGCCGGCCATCTGGTTTAGAAACCGCCTTGGTCCAGGACTCTTTTCATCCTGGTCAAACTACCCCCTCACCCCTCATCGCAGCCCGCGGCGCCCCAGCGCCCCCTCCCCACAACCAAACGTACAATGACCACATCCTGTCATCGCCGTCATCACACACACACCCCACCCAGTCTGAGCCCTCGCAATGGACCACCACACTGCAGGCTCGCTAGCACGAGCTGGGGGGACAGCCTCCAGACCAAAACTACAACAGCCGAAACCACACTCACACTTCTCATTCTAATTTCATTCCCGACACAATACGACAGAGCGGCATCCGCAGAATGCAGCGAGGGGTGTACCTCCAGCAACCACCAATCAAAGAATAGATCGACCAAGTGTCGCTTCCGATGTAGGAATGGACGTCAGGAACCCGGAAAGCAACGCACTTGGATCGAGGCAGATTGACCAATCAGCGCCCCTATTGCGACAGCTGGAGGGGCTCTTTCCGTTTCCGTCTCACAGAGGAGCTTCGCTAATGAGCTAAGCTGTCTCCTCGCAGCAGTCATGCGCGTAGCATAGCGGGCCACTCAGCCACTTAGCAAATGTACCGGCCCCGTCCGAGACATTTGAAGATCGAGTACATGCACAGCTTGCTCCCCAGCGCAGCATTGCTGTCGTCATAAAAGCGACTGTGCTCACTTAGAGTAAGCCCAGCGGTGCGCTGCAAACGCAAGCTTTACGATTTTCAAACCAAAACGTGGACGGCTCTGAGTGGACTGCCTTATCAGTAAGTATAGGTGGCGTCAGCAGGAACCCAGCGGTGCGGGACGAAAACTGGAAGATCCGAGTGCTCCGGTTTAGAACTTCAATCCGAAGTGCACGTCTCTTTCGGTGTATTGACATAGCTTTCACACTTTTGTCCGGCCAGCCACGCGCAGAATACCACGCCGCCGGCCAGACGCAGCCATCCATCGGCACGAGCCGCTATCGCTCGCTGGCTCGATCACATCTCCAGTGTGCGCTGTCACGATGGCGGCTGCCGTGGGCCCTTCATTGAAGAGACCGACTACCGAGTCGTCCTCGTCCGGTGCTCAGGCCATGCTCTCTATCACGATTGTAACCGCGGCCATATGCGCGGCGCTCTGTCGTCGCCGGCATTGCCACCAGCGCCTTTCCTGCCGAACTCGTTGCGGGGGATTAGTGCCCGGCTGGGCAGCGAACTCGTCCACCCTACGGATGTAAGCGGCGTTCGGTCTGGACAACGACTACTTCTGCCGCGGTGTGGTGCTGGAGCCAGCGGCTCGCTGGGACCATTTTTAGAAGCAGTGGCGTATGCATCAGGTTGTTTATCAGCGCCTACGGTCGAAACCAATAAAGGAGCCCTACTTTAATGACACCAAACTGGATGCTTCGGGCTACCCCTCGTGCTTTACAGACCAAAAGATGTGTGCCGCTTTGCTGCAGCTTGTTGAAAGAGTGTCCTCCCGAGCCATCTGGAACTACCTGAAAAACGGAACGTCCACGGCCAGGGAGGCGCTCAAGCAGTTTTCACCCACTGTCTTCACGAACTTCAAGGCCGAGTACCTACGAGACCCCACGGCAGAGGAGTTGGAGCGTTTTTCGTCCTCATTTGAGCCCTTGGGGTTACCCGGCTGCATTGGCAGCTCGGATGACGCCGGTTGGGCATGGGACTCCTGCCCTATTGGGTGGCAAGGAAGCTACACTGGCGCCAGCAAGAAGCCGACGCTGAGAATGGAGGCCGTATGCGACGATTGCATCTATTGCTGGCACCTCTGTTTTTGGAGTCCTGGCTCCAAAAGTGACATGAACATCTTGTATTTATCCAAGTTCTTCCAGCACATCCACAGCGGTGCGTGGGCGCCCTTCAGGCCAAACAGCATGCTCTCGGGTATGGTCTTTACCTTGTCATATGAACTGACAGACGGCATCTGCCCTGATTGGCGGGTGTTTGTCAAGACGTACACAAACCCATGGAACCAGAAACAGAATACTTTTTCCAAACAGCAAGAGGCGGTAAGGAAGGGCATTGAGCGATTTTTTTGGCGTGCTCTTCCGGCGGGACCGCATGCTTCGTCAGCCGGGCAGCTTGTGCTTCAAGGAGGACCTGACCGCCATCGTGGAGGTGTGCGTCTTCATGCACGATTTGACGGTGACGGAGCGCAAGGCCGGCTACACCGGCACCCGCATGGCGCTTGTGGCTGCCGAAGAGGAGGAGGCCGATGATGCGGGCGCATCCATGTACCGCAAGCTCGTATCACTGACGGAGCTTAGAGCGCTGGTCAACTGGCTCCATGAGGTGGAAGAAAAAGAACAACAAACAGCACAAGGACCTCAAGAACGCCCTGACAGAGCACATGCACGCGCGAGCCGGGGATGCTGTAGCGGAAGAGAGCAGCGCGGATGGTTTTGAGTGAGCCAAAACATCGCAGCGAATGTAGAGTGAAAAAATCAGTGGAATTGCACACAACGAAGAACAACAAGGGGTAGCACAAATCCTCTTCTGCTTGTTCCCTCTGCTTCAGACCCCCGCGCACCCCCTGCCCCTCAGGTGCTTCAAAAATGCACAAGCGGGCTTCAAGTCTGCGGCCACCGTGTCGCCACCTGCAGTGTAAGGATCAAAAGCTGGTGACGAATCCTTGGCAGAGTGCCTAGGAGGGGTGTGTTTCCCTCCCTGAGTGGGCCAAAAGGTTGCGCCGTTCGACGTCGGGGTTGGCAAACAGAAACAGAGAGGGTCACCAGCACGGAATAGAAACAAAAATACCCCACCAGGTCAGTTCTTGTCCTATCGACACCAACGCGAGCGTTCAGGTCTCGCTATATGTGGGCTACGAGGTCGTGTAGCAAGCGAAGCTTGGTTGTCAGATTCCTCTTGTGCAGACCGTCTCTCACACCCTCCCCCCCAATCGGGCCAAAAACGCACATTTGTGCGGCTGCCAAGGTGATGGGCACCGCATGGTCACCACCGCCATGGCAAAGAGGGGACAGTAACAAGAAATGGACGGCAGGCGTATTGAATGCAGAGAGTGTGATGCACCAAGCGGCCAGGAGGCAGTGGTGATGCATGTGGGTCTATATGGATCCGTGTGATTGAGTGGTCGGTCAATTCTACAGCAGGATTGGCGGCGTTGGAGAAAAATGCACAATTCTACTCCCGCCAATGGGGACACGCTTCTATCCGCCCTCGTTGTCCTGCCCTTCGTGCCATGGTACCGGTCGTTGTCGTGAACTGTCCTCAAGACGCGTTCGTTGACCCACCCGCCTGCTCCGTGTTGTCACCCGATGTCGATGAAGGAGAAGCGTCTGCCAATCTTGGCTGCATGTCAATCGTCGGCTGAGCTTGGAGCGGTACCGGGGGGGTGCGCTCGTGTAGCCGCGATGCCAGACCAGGCAGGCACGAGCGTCGCGCTCGCTGCTGGCTCCCCGCCACCGCCAGCAGCCCGATTGACAATCAGCGTTGATGTTTTCGGCGCGTAGAATTGCCGCAGCTCCTCAAGGGTTTTTCCCTTAGAATTTGCGGCAATCCTACGCGCCGAAAACATCCGCTGCTGTTTTTGCCCCTCTGCGTGACCTGAGCGCCCCCTGTACGGCTCCGTTGTGCCCTTTTTGGCAGCTTCACGCGTGGCTGACGGGGCACTGGTGGCCTTAGTCATGGCACGCACCGTTCTGGAATCCGGCCAAGACCACGAGGAGGGTTCAGATAGCCGCCTGGTGCTGGCTTAAACAGCGGAGCAGCAAGCAGCCCACGTGCCCGCGATGCTCCCGCCTGCATCGTGCACACACGCGCAGAATCTCCAACGGGATGGGCGCGGTAACATCTCAGGCGCTTCGTCAGACGGCGGCTTCGAGCCGACGTTCGATTTTGCCTCCGTGCCGACTGACACCGCCCTTGCAGTCATTACGGACACGTTTGAAGACCCGCTTCATGCACAAGGTCACATCCAACTGGCCGCAGAGGATGGTCACGTTCAAGCGGCGGCGCCTCAGAGACGAGGGCGAAGGCTGCCCGGGCGCGGCGAAGAGCTCGGTGTCGGGCACAAGCGCCACCGTCGTGACGTGGGCGACGCGAATCTGCGTCGGTTGTGCTTTCGTCAACTTCATCGCGCGTGCAGTCTGTCGGCATCCCAGCGACCAGCGCCTCAGCGACGAGGAGCGAGATCGCGGCGTCAAGAAGTTCTTTCCGTTCATTTCGCCATTCACCTTTCGCGTCATCCTGGCTTTTCTTGAAAGCTGCAACCAGGGGCCGGCTGTGGCCGGCGTCGGGCGCGAGGCAGGCGGTGGCGGCAAGAAGCTATCGGCTGTTACGCTCAAGGACTACACTAGCGGGCTTAGTTTCATCTCTGTGGAAGCTGCACTGGACGGCCGAATCGGCGTGGAGAACCTAGTAGTTGACTACAGCTGCCGTACATCACCATGTCAAGCAACGAGCCAGCCGGAATTAGACAAAGAGGAGAAGATGCGCGCGGACCCCGGCACCTGCATCGTCACCACGATGACGACCGAAAAGCTTAAGAACTGCACGCTGCTACAAAGAAGGAATCGCGTATCAAAGACGAGCGGTCGCCTTCCGTGGCCGCCGTGTCGCCTGACGTGATGTGCGCGCTCCACAGCGAGCTTTGGGCGCGGCACGCCCCCGCCGTTTCGGCGTCGATGGATGTCGCCCGAGACAGCTGCAATCCCCGCCGCATTGTCCAGCGAGCAGCGGCATGTCTACTCCTTGCCTTTGGATGCCGACGCAAACCTGCTGATCTATTGCTGCTCCCCAAATCTTGTCGTGATGGACCAAGACAGACTTGTGGACCGACTCTGTCCACCAATCAGATGCGTCCCTGGAAATGTCTTGGTGCTCCTGATTGCTTACATGTGCCCATACAGTCTGGAAATCAGTATCAGGTCCTCATTTTTTCTGCACTTCTGGAAAGGAAACGATAGAAAATGTCAAAATCTCGCGTTGGCAGCTTGCTCTGTTCCAAAAAAAGCGGACCAAGCAACAACAAACAGTGCGTTCTGCTGGATGCAAGGTCCTGGCACCGAATGCGGGCTTTCTATTGGCTTCCATTCCCTTTAACTGTCGTTTTAGACCAATAGCGTGCTCCTATTCACACTCAGTCTCTGTCTCTGTCCCTGAGGACAAACCTCGGGCATTAGCAATACATCGATGACGTCATGCTTTTGATCGCCATCGGTCGGCCGGTCACCGCTATGGACATTGAGTTTGAGGATGTGCTTCTTCCCGATATGAAGGTGGCCGAGAACCAAGAGTTCTTCAGCAGGCACGTTGTGCTCTGATCCTGTGCATCGTTTTCTCTGGTAGGCTGGAGAGCCCATGATGCGTGTCACGTGCTCGCCATTGTTTCTGCTCTTTGATAGTTCTCCTGACGCTCTTGACCAGCCGCTGTTGGTTCCCTTCAGTCCGAGATTCTATACCGGACTCGGTGTCCATCCTTTTGCACTGGAAGTTTTGTTTCGATGTGTACCCCCCACTGTTCCAGCAATACAGACGAAACACCACAGTAAGCTTGAACGTGTGGCTTCGTGTCGTCAAAACGGTCACGAGCACCACGGATCCCCTGTAGATACGATTCTATATCTACTTCTCGCAAGTCACGGCCGCAGACGAGACCTCAATTGGCCATTTGGCACTTATCCCCTGCAAAATCGAGCGCTTGAACTTCCCCCAGCTGTTCAACGACTTACTGCACTTGGCGTGCTCGTCGCGAGACGTTTGCGCCGACGTGAACCGGCTCGGCCAGCAGTACCGGTCCTCCAGCCGGCTCCAGAGGAGCGTGAGCGGGACGAAAGACCAAGATCAACGGCCGCTTCCCAGCAGACCAGTCGTGCATCAGACGGGCCTACATCGATGGGGAGCAAGCCTGCCGCCTTTATGGTTTTCGCCGGCGCCCAGGCGCTGCTCCACGCAACCGGTCATTGCGAGCAGGTCATGTACTTGGGCGGACGGCGGCCCGACGCCAGCTCCATCTTCAAGTACATCACCGCCATAAACAGCCGCTGTACCCTGCGTTCGACCTTACGATCGTTCCGAACGGACGAGTTGACACAGGTATTCGCGCAGGTCATGGCGACCGACAACCAATGGACGGCGGCGGCGGCGCGTGATGTTTCTGCGCGCGTCCTACAGCAGGATGGCGGTGTTGACAGGGAGCGCGTCGCCAAGATTGGGGCCCAGCACGTGAAGAAGCTGCGCTCTATTACCTGCCAGAGCGTTTTCGTGTTGCGTCAGGGGGCGGACGAAGTTCATGGTTCTTTAGATGATGATCTGGAGAATGAGTGAGCGTGCATACCTGGTCTGAACGGTGCAATTGGGGGGGGGTGGGCGCTGAAACGCTCCGTCGCATGGGTGGGCGCGTGGCCGCAATGCGGTCGTGCAGCGGAAAACGTCGGCGGCGTTGCCCCCAGTTGACGCGCTGCTGGTGCCCTGCACCTGCGCTGAAAGCGAATCGCGGAGCCGTTCCGCGCAGCGCAATATTGTGCGGCGCACATGTGATTGTCCGCGCGCATCCGCAGCCGCAGGAATGAGCCCTGCACAGGGGTTTACAGGCAGCGCTCGGCAGCATAAATATTTGGGCACGCGGCCGCTACCGCAACTAGCAGCACGATCTCGGGAACTACCATGTGTGCTTTCTTTGGGGGGGGGGGCGCGGAGTGACAAATCGACGCCGCGTGCCCGGTATCTTCGGCGCGTCGATGGCATCGTCGCCGCCGGCGTGAGCGCGATTGTGGCACCGTTGTCGTTGGCGTCGTCCTTCATGTTTTCCCGGTCTGCCCGTCTCCTTTTTCAGTACAGTGGGCGTGCGCCAGCGTGAGCGGCCGTGTTGACGGCCGCCTCTGCGGCCCCTTTTGCAGCCACTCTTGCTCTCCTGTCGTCGGTTGCACTCGTGCGTGGAGATGGATGCTTCTGCTGATAACGGGTCTGGGTCGTCGAGCGACGACGGCCGCGGGCAGTCGGAGGGCTACGCGGATATTTCGCTTGCAGCCGTCATTGAAGCGCGATCTCAGTTCCTGATGCGCCGTCATCGCAGGAATGCGGCGCAGCGAGCGCGCAGACGGCGTCTTGTCGGGTGTGTGGACGGGCGGCGTGACAACCAGCCACGTGCTTTCGACCAGGGTATGCGCGGCATCATTCGGGATTATTCTGAAGCGGACGCGTGGTCGCCTACGTAGGGAGGAGAGACGTTTAAACGTCGCTGCCGTGTGCCACGGTCTGTTTTCATTCGCATTTACCAGTCCATCCGCGTCCGGCCATTTTGGCGGCAAAGTATCAATGCGACGGGGCGGCCATAAGCTCATGCCCTCCAGAAGCTGGTGGCCGCCTTCCGTGTACTCGCGTACGAGGAGTCGTAAGAGCGTGCGGATGAGTATATCCGGCGGTCCCTGTCTACAATTGAGGTGGCCCTCAAGAAGCTGGCTGAGTTTAATGTCGCGGAGTGGGAGTCCGTCTACCTGCGGCCTCTCGACGACGAGGATGTTGAGCGCATGCTGGAGCGCAAATCAGCACGGGGCAAGCCGGGATGCATCGGCAGCTCGATTGCTCGCACCGGGAGTGGTCCGCGTGCCCAACGAGGCTTGCTGGGTAGGACGATAACCTCAAAAAGCGGCGCACCATTTTTATGGAAATGGTTCATGATGAGGACCTTAACAGCTGGTATTCGGGGCGCCGCGCAGCCTTAGTCACCTAATCGTGCTGCGCATCTCACCGTTGTCAATTGATGTGTTCAAGGGTGTGTGGCCGCCCAAGGCATTCTCTTTCTGTGTTAATGGTCGTACTCTCCGTTTTTTGCGCAATCTTACTGACGATGTGGATCTCATGTATCCGTTTTCTGTTTATCCGTACCCCAGCCCCGTCACAACCACAGAAGGCAGTGAGCAGCTCCAGGAAGTGCTGCGTGAGGACGTCTGGAGACTCTATGGGGTCCTGACCACAACGTCCCACTCTCTTCTGCACCTTGGACGCTTTGGCTTTGTTGAAGAGATGATGCTTGCCGTAGAGGTGCCCCGTCGAAGTTACGGAACCGGGATAAAACCGGGATCGGGTGGGCTTAGATTGGCTCAAAATGGTCCTCACAGGCAGCCGACAGAATCATGACGCATGGGCAGGATCCCCATCTTTACAGCTTATCTACGCACACTTCCCGGCTTCAGGCGCGCACTGTTTCTTTGTTTCGCGGTATTCTTTTCCTATTTGTCAGCTTGACTACAAGCTTCTCACTCTGGGCTGTTCAAAATATCGGGCTGCTTCTGCGCCAGCTGCTGCTCCGCAGTTGCCCGCGCGAGGGGCACCTCGCCGTCCGTCTTCTCGGCACCGCTGCCGTCACTCGCCGCGGTGTGTGGGGACCGGCGTCGGCACAGGTAGCGACGCGCCCCCGCGGCCGACACGGCCTGCGGCTCGGCAGCGCCCGCAACGGGATAGCTCATGCCCCCCACTCGCATACATCGAGACGAGGCTCGCGCCCCTCCAGGTAGATCACCGCGCTGCGCTTCCCGTCATTGTCTTGCTGAAAACGTGAGGCGGTGCTGCCCAGGATCATATCAATGGCAAACGCCCGGCACTTCCTCATGCGCTTGTGGTCTTGCTGCGTAAGCTCGAACGAGGCCTCCTTGAAGACGCTGATAACGGCAATCGCCGAGTCGGGTGGCGGCACGGGACAATCTCCGCCCAGGTGGATGCGGCCCAGCCCGTTTGTATCGCGGAGCGCGCTAGGTCCACCGGCCCGTGGGCTGAAATCGAAGGGAGAATGGGGGAAGGTGGCGCAAACTGAAGTTTGGAGCGAAGCAGGAGAGAAGACCGAGGTCGAAGGGGGAGAAGTTTGGGGGGGAGAAGGAGAAAGGGGCGACGGAGAGCCGACCGGCCCTAGGTGAGACGCCAAGGCACCCGCCGAGCTGCGAGTGGCGTGCGATGGGGGGCGTGAGGGAGCCGGTGGCAAGCCTACCAGCGTCGGACCCGACCCCGAAGCAGCCACGGAGGGGGCGGAAGAATGCTGGGCGGGGGGTGCGAAAGCGGGTGGTAAGCTGGCCAGTGATGGACGAAGCGCCGGGGCACCCCCCGAGGAGGCCCCTTTAGCACTTGCCTTTCCGCAGAGAACTACCTGACTGGCGCGAGGGGTTGTTGTGGCCTTGACTGCGAGAGGGCGTTGGGGAGACGAAACTGTCGGCCCGTCGGCAATGAGCCGATGCGACGACCGAAAACCGATATATCCCGAGCCCTGAGGCCGCTCCCGCGAGAGTGTCACACCTCCGCCCAACGGGCTATGTCCGAGAGTGTGCCCTATTGTGGAGGCCACGATTGCTGCTGCCGCTAATCAGCCCAAAAGGAAAAGCAAGGGCCAAAGAAGAACAGTACCGACCACTACCACCAAAACAGACGAACCCCACCGCAAGGAGAACCGACAGTCAGATATCTGTTGAAATGGGAAGAAACATGCATGCGAAGCGCAATACCAAAACGGGTGCAGCAAGTGTCTGTTCCTAATTGGGAGAGCCACTTGTGCGCAAGCACATACCATGAGGGTTGATATACTCCTTGTCCGATCGGGTGGCGGCCGACGGCATCCGCTTCCGGTAAACCATTGTGACGGGGAGAGGAGGGCGTATGCAGTCTCGCAGGCAGGACCAGTAGAACCACGCCGCACGCAGACAAGTAAAGGATGGTGACATGGTGTGCGACAAAAACGAACGGACGGTTTACTGTGGACCGCGCACACTCGATATATTGATGATCCCCGAATTTTGTGGTGGGGACAGAGACAAACACTGACTGTGAATAGGAGCACGCTATTGGTCTAAACGACAGTGTGAAGGAATCGAAGCCAATAGAAAGCCCGCATTCGCGCCATGGTCTCGGATCCATCAGAACTCACTGTTTGTTGTTGCTTGGTCCGCTTTTCTTGGCACAGAGCAAGCTGCCAACGCGAGGTTTTGACATTTTCTATCGTTTCCTTTCCAGAAGTGCAGAAAAAAAGAGGAGCTGATGTTGATTTCCAGGCTGTATGGGCACATGTAAGCAAACAGGAGCACCAAGTCAGTCGCAGGGGCGCATCTGATTGGTGAAGAAAGTTGGTTCGCAAGTCAGTCACTGTCCACCAGGTCAGAATTCGGGGATCAGCAATAGGCTAAGGCCTTGAGCATGCCGTCGACGAAGATAACCGTGCAGAGGCGTGCAGTCCTGTACACGCGCACAGGGACACGCTGCTGCCCCGGTTTTCGCCCTGCTGTCTGCAAACCGTGAGAGCTGACGCTCAACAGGTAGTCCCGCCTTCAGTGCGCTGTTTCATTCGACGAGGAAACGGTCCCAGCACTTAGACGGTTCGCAATTCGTACAAGGGAGTACTTCTTGACAAAAAATCGAGGAGGCACTGCGGTGACGCCTTCCAAGGCTAGAACAGCTTTCATATTGGGCAGCTGTCGGCCATTCAGAGCACCCGCAGCCTACCGAGGAGAGAGAAGATTTACGTCGAGCTCCTCGGATAACGATAATGTGCCAACTGGATCTGATTTTCACGTCGAGGAGGCTTCCCCGTCGCCTCTTCCTAGGCATCTGATACAGAGCAGGCGCCCATCCCGAGAAAGGAACGTGAACATCTTGAAAAGTTCTTCAGGAGTTCTGTCTGCATGCTCCGAGGCTCAGGACAAAGCACGTCCAGTCGACAGCCTTGTAGACGCCCGATTGCTTGTAAATATTCCTGAATGAACGCCCTTGGCTGGGCGGCACGGCGGGGGGACCTGCTCTGATCTCATGGCCAATGGCTTCACAAACCTCCTTGGCGATCAGGCACGGCTTGATTTCACCAAGCTTCTCGTTCTCCCCGGCAAGCAGCTGCCACAGCCCTGGCACGGCATTGCACAGGAACCGGTGCTTAGTATCATATGGCACGATGTCAGGCCGAAGTGGCCCTCGGTAACTTAGGCTAGGGTAGCAGGCCTTATCGGCCGGGCTGGGCCTGAAGAACAGCGAGTGTCCCACAAATCCCGATTTCTAGGCCAAGCTGCGTACTCCGGCCTTGCTCTGCTCTGCTGTACCGGCGCTTTCGACCTTGGCAACGCCTGCGGCGATACTTTCCGCGGCCCGACGTGGCGTTGTGTCTCGTTCCACACCAAAGCGCGGCTGTTCGGATGGGGGAGGGACTTCATGGACTGATGTGGCGTGACAGTACCGTCGCTGGAGTTTGACACATGCGAAAGGTCGGAACCGTTCTGCGTACTCACCGTTGCAGCTAACAGCATTGAGCAGCTTGTAACTCCCAGGCCTTTCTGTCGTAAACTACACAAGGAAAGCGTGCACAACTTGGGGCTCAGGGAACCCCGCTACAGTCACTCCAGACACCGCTACCGCTAGCGAGTCGAGCTCCTCGGCCATTGGGTGCAGGAAGGACTTCAAGTCTGCAGGTTGACCCAGTCCAGGAGTGATTCTAAGGATCAGTTTCTAAACAAATTGGTCTCTTGAGCTCGGTTCGACGTTACGCATGGTTGTGATAATCGGTCAACCTTCGAAATCGTGCTCCCCCATGCTTGAAGACCGTCAGCCGAAATGAAATGCTCAGCGCAATGCACGCATTCGTCGAGAAATAGCCTTGGGTGTACAGCTTGTGGAACGTGGCGCCGTCGAACCAATCCCGAAGGTCTTTGGGCGGACTAGCTGCGGCTGCTTGGCGTGCCCCGTTCACAGCCGAGACCATACCCCCTCCAATGTATGGGTCAGCGAGCATCATTATCGATGGTCAGCGAGCATCATTATCGACCACGGCAGGAGCGGCCAGTACGTGGCTTTTCTGGCAGGCCGCCCGTCCCCGAGGTACCGCGGAGTCTCGCATACGTCGCACTCTGTGATCGTTTCGGGGTGAGCGGTGAACACTACGCCACCGTTCTGGCAGCAGTCGACCTCTTTTGCGTGTAAGGCGACACTGGACTCGACAATCGAGTTGAGAAGGTGAGCCGTCCGACACTTTTTTGAAACAACCGTCCCTGTCGCAGGTAGTCCTCAGATGTTTCTCGCGACAGGCTGTGCTGCACAATTATGTTGTAAGCAACACAAAGTCGTCTATATAGTCTCGAAACACCTGGGGAAGGATGCACACGCCATTGGGTGCTGGGTTGGGGAGCTGGTGATGGCGACCCGTTATGCTCCGTCCCCGCCTCCGCTGGGCAGTTGGCACCACCTGGACCCCCTTTGTGCATCGTTGAGAGCCTGAGCGGCAGGCCTAGTCTTGCATCCGCGACGGCAGAGGCCGTGGCACAGTCCCTGATGTCTGAATCACATGGCGCTGGGAACCAACGAGGAGCCCCCCGGGACCCCCCCGCGGCATAGAGGGCACATGCATTCCCTCAAAAGAGACATGTAATCCCTGGCCAAGAGCTGCTCGGGGGGGGGGGGGAACCACAAGAGGGATATGGTAGTCCTCGACGAGGTCAGCTGGGGTGGGCGCGAGGTCTCCCACCGCAAAGTATGTCCTCACCCCGCGGCGGGGTGGGGGACACTGAGAAGGTAGGCGTGGTCGTGATGCGGAGGAGGTAGAAGCTGTTCGGAGTTCAACGCATGGTGCCATTACATAACGCGCTGAGCGGGACAGGACCGTTGATATGGATCCTCACGCCATCTGATTGGATGCTGCTAGGTGTTTCCAAATGCTTTCAGAAGCCTGATCCAGAATGATCCCGGCGGCCAATCAAAGCGCGGTTCGGATCCGCACTCTGGATCACCGTGTCAGGAATAGTGCGGAAATGTCAGGAACCGGGTCACCTGGGGGGGGGGGGTGGACGGGGGTCCCGGTTTTATCCCGAAACTGGTCCAGGGATTTCAGTTTTATCCCGGTACTGTTCCAACAGGCCAGCGTCGCGTCGGCCCACGCACGTGGCTCAAATCGAGCGGAAAGGGGGACAACGTGCATCTCTCCTGCACCGGTATCATTCATCGCGGGACCCTCCCTACGGTGACGGTAGCTGAACACATACGCGACCATAATGGCGTGATTGGGGACGCGTCTTGGCAAGACACTTTCGGGGAAGAGATTGACGCAGGATCGCGTGTTGATCCACCTCTGTTCTTTGGTGGTGCTTTCCGCCCCTCAGAGTGGCAGTGTCAGGCGACGCAGAACTGCGTCGCGCCGCAAGTCCGCTTCGGCCACTCACGCTCCTGCCCGTTGCGAAAGGGCTTTCGGAAGGTGCCTGTAAAGCACCGACCCAGAAGACCCACATTGACTAGTGTATATTCTACCAACGACCTCATTTGATCCCTTTGACCTCATGTGATTCCAGTTTTCAGCGGCTGTTTGCAGGTACTTCTCGTTGTCTGCGGTCGATTTTTGCCGTTAGAAATGAACTCACCGCACTATATTTACCCTTGGGTGAACTGGAGGGCATTCCTCTTTACGCAGTAGTTTCCCTACGAGCCTTTTGGGCAAAGCCTCGGACCGTCCCTAGTGCGCACCACAACGCAGCAACAGGCTCCGGAGGGCCGCCCCCGTCTTGAGCCATCTTTCCACAGATCGTGAGCTCATGGGTCCCCTTTATGCGACTGCGTCCCCTCCTTCTACGCCTCCAGCCCTTCCCCACCCCCGCGTCCCCTCAATACGTATTTTTTACGCATTCTCCCCGCCCCGTCTCTACTTCTCCACCCCTTCCACACCCGCGACCCCCCCCTTCCACACCTCCACCTCCCTCCACACTTTCTCCTGCCCCCCTCGTCTCTCCCTCGTCACTGCCTGAGTCTTGGCGTCCAAGCCCCATGGCGATGCCCCTGCCGCTGCTCCTGCTGTCGCAGCGTCTGACTCTACCGACAACATCATTTGATGCAATTCGCGTCAAATGACGCCCTTTTTGTGTCGTCGGCTACGAGAGAACGGCTGCTTCGTTGTCCATTCTGACAGCATGAATGAGTTTTGCGTAGGCTCTTTACCCTTGGGGAGGAACGAAGTCGCCCAGTTTTCATTTTTTCTCGTATCACACAGGTATGTCGCAAGCAGGCAACCGACCATCCCACCGTGTCCCCCCCCCCCCCACCATGCAGAGTACAGTTCATGTTGGGGTCTGGCGCCGGCACGCCAGTGGTAGGCTCCTTGAACCCATTCTATGAGTAATAGAGGTGCCCTCCCCGCCCCACCAGTCTGTCACGTCCATTGCTCCCGTTTTCCGGCAGGTCCTCGTTGCCAAGTGGAGAAAAATAGGGCAAGGGAGACATCACTATATGAGAAGAAGAGTGAGAGAGCACAAGAAAGGTATAATTGCGCACCTGAAGCCAGTTGAGCCCGTAGGTCGGCTTTTCATGGGAGGGGGTGGGGGGAAAGGGGAGGAAGGACAGGAGTTGTGGTTCGGCCCGAAGCGTGCTCATATTGACCGCTGCAGCAACGTCGGCGGCTTGAACTTTGAGGCTTCACCCCCCGCCGAGGCTCGCAGGTGCATCCGGGAGTGTGTTCCGCCGGGTACGGAGCGAAATCAACCGGTTTCGATAGTCTCCAAATGGCGAACAGGAAGACCGTACGGGGTTCCTCTGGTTGCGGTTGCATGATCAAATCGCCGCTTTTTGGTGTTCTGGAGGGGGGGCAGGATGAGAGGGTGATACTCTACCCCACTAGTACATGCCTTCGGAGTGCGCTTTGGCACATTGCTTCATACTGGGGTCATCCTCAACGAGCCCTATTCACGTTGGGCTGAGATGGTCATAGCCCAGCTCCATAGCGTTGGGGAGATCAGCAACAACCTGCGTTCGAAGGTGCCGCAAGGCCTGATTTCCATCTCAGATGTCCCGCAATCGCCGATTTCGGAGGACCTCATGTGATCCCTAGGCTGACCTCATTTGATCCCTTTTTCTGGTAAAATAGACACTAAAGGTCTATTCCAGGCATTTAGGCGTATGAGGAAAGGGTTTTCCCTGCTGTTTTAGATTTTTTTGGCCATGAGAAGCAACAGAACTTGTCTCCGTAGCATGGGTACTCATGGAGAAAAAGTAGGCGCTCAAAGGGTTTTGGAGAGCCGAGAGACACCTCGGTGCTTCTCTGTCTCTCCAAATCTTCGCCGTTTTCTTCGTCTCTGCCAATCCGGAACTTGCTCGGACCAATTTCTGATGCAAGACACGGATTGATTCGATTTGTCATCCCATGGAAATGCACTTTCTCTCGGCCGGCTACGAGCATCACCTGCCCCCCACCACCACCGCCCATGTTAACCAACGGCCTCAAATGTCGTCCAGACATCCCCGCAGCACCGATGATACGCCTTTGGTTGCCTAGCCACGTCGAGTTACCGCCTGCAGCGTCACCAGCTGGACCTTTGTTCCACAAAAAGGCGTTCAGTACACCGGTGGAATGCAAGGAAAAACTTCTATCTCTTAAGCTTCTTCTCGCAGCCGCCTGAAAGTACGTCATAAAAAAGCTGATAGAGTAGGCTCCAGGATGCATCCATGCAGAGCGCCAACGCTTTTTCTATTGCCGAGTTCTGTGGGCGCCAGCATGGGTCGCGCTCAGGCGCCTCAGTGCGTGGAATCGGCCTTTAGGCGTGTCCCGATCAAGCACCAGCGCGAAGACGACTCGAGCATGCGATTGGCTGTGTCGGCCGACTTTCTTTTTCTGAATGAGGCGGGCTGTGCAAGAGACCGCAAACCATGTGGCTCCCACAGGATGCGAGATGGTCACTTCAGACTGGATGCTGAGACACGAGAGCTAAATATTGGACATGATGATCGATTTGTATGACACGTACACCGAACCAGTGCAACACGTTGGAAAGTGCTGATTTCAGCTGAGGTAGCCAACAGATGAGCAGGGATCCTGAAGTCCGGATCTTGGCCGTCTTAACTGGGCGTGCCCCGTGGCGCTCTGCCCTGGAGAGCAGCTCGACCAATGGCCGCGCGCGTCGTGTCTCCGTATGCCTCTGCCGCGGCTCGTCGCCATTGGCCAATGGACAGCACGCACGGCCAAGGCCGTTTGTCATGGCGCGCCCCGGCTCGTGCTCCCAGAAGCGCTGGCGCGGGCCCGCCGCGGCGACATCCCCATCGCCCGCCGCCGTGCGCCGCCGACGACCGCGCCGCACCGTGCGCTCTTTAGCGCCCGCCGCCTTGGCCGGGCGCGCGCGCTCGCTGCCGTCGCATGCCGACCGCCCGCCCCTCCACCGCCCCGTCCCGTCGGCTTCCTGCGCCCGCCGTTCCCATCGCATCGGCGCCGCCTAGCGCCGGGCGCCTTCCCCCCCCCCCCCCCCCCCCCCCCCCCCCCCCCCCCCCCCCCCCCCCCCCCCCCCCCCGCCCCCCCCCCCCCCCCGCCCC
>Ga0115031_1000869_pt1 | contig 22128 bp, 20 predicted proteins | sample Maine_Asex4_meta_FD_87301 | JGI IMG/M metagenome (GOLD analysis project Ga0115031, IMG submission 87301) | Marine algal microbial communities from Maine, USA - Maine_Asex4_metaG | ecosystem: Host-associated > Algae > Red algae > Unclassified | place: Maine, USA | collected 2015-01-05
CGGCGACGCCACCGCCGCGGCAGTCGCTGCCGCTGCCGCCCCCGCTGCCGAGCCTGCCGCCGACGGCGACGCCACCGACGGGGCACCCTCGACGCCCGTCCCCGATGCGAGGGCGGCCAGGCGGCGCCGCCGCCGCTTCTCGTTGGACCGCCGGGCGGCCTCACGGTTGCGGAGGATGCGCGCCCACGCGTCACCAGCCGGGTCCATGCCCGGAGGTGGCACGCCGCCAAGCCGCCGCCGCCGCCGCCGGTGCCGCCGTGGGACGTCAGGGCTGCCGCTGCCGCTGCCACTGCCGCTACCGTTACCGTTGCCGCCGCCACAGGCGACGCCGCCGCTGCCAATAGCCAAGGAGCCCTCGGACGCCGCAACCACCGCCATGGGTATCAGCCCCCGGGCCGTGGCAGCAACGGCAGTGGCCATGGCCGACGCCAACCCCACAGCTCCGCCAGCCGGTGCAATGGCCATTGTCGCCCGTGAAGATTGGGGAAAGTCAACCACGTCGGCGGCGGCAGCAGCGGCGGCAGCGGCCGTCGCATTGTTGGTGCTGGCCGCCAACGCGCTTTCAGCCGTCGGCGGGGCCACGCGCCGCCGCACGGAACAGTCGGGAGCAGAGGCGCAGGCGGTGCCCACTGCCCCGGCCGCCGACCGCAGCGGCAGCGCGGCCGGCACGGCGACGGGCACTAGCTGCAAAGCGAGCGACCGCAGCCGCACCTGGGCGTACACGGAGCACGAAGAGGTAGTGATTTCGTACGGCAGGACCGGTGGCAGGAGCAAGGGGGAGGGCATCCCGCCGTCAATGGCGGGGGGAGGCGGTTCCAGGAGATCGACGAGCGCCCCAAAGTGCCGCCCGTCGGCGCATACGGAGTAGAAAAGGGCCTCGAGGGCGGCGCTGCCGACCACGTCCACGGGGCCGTACAGGCCGGTGGGGGACGGCGACGCCGCCGATGCAACCTCGCCGCCAGACAAACCGACTGTGGCAGCGGCGGCGGCGGTGAGGACACCATCGGTCGAGCCAGCCGTGCTAGTCGTGCCCCCCCCCACCACCGCCGCGCCGGCCAAACGGGCATCCGTTGGGTCCAGGTTAAGGACCCCCATCTTGTGGAGCACGAGTGTGGCGGCTTGGCCCGCCCGTACCGGCCGGCGGATGACCATGAATTCAAACTCGACAGACGTGGGAGTACCACCCCCCCCGCCACCCTCTCCCAGCGTTCCGGCGGTGGTAGCGGCGAGCACCCCAGCCTCCCCCCCCTCGGTCCGCGGGCGCGCCCACTCAATGAGCACGTGGCTCCCCCCCCCCAGCTCTGTGGACGTCAAAAAACCCCCCGCCGCCATGACGACCCGCTGGATGGTGGCCACGCAGCTCGGTAAGCCCGGGCCGACCGCGTCCATCTTGTTGGTCGCCCAATCGCTGACCGTCACGCCCAGCAACGCCTCCCCGTCCGCCGTCATGCGCTGAGCCACAAGCAGCGTGACGCCTGCGAGGATCAGAAACGGCGACAGCCCCGCCGTCGTCGTCATGACTCGCTCCCGGCTGATCGACGCAGCAAACGTAGATGGGGAGAAGGGGGTGAGCGGCGGGCCGCCGCCGGGCCCCCCACAGGCGCCGGGGGGGAGGGGCGCCCACAGGGGGGCGGGGAAGAGCCAGTTCTGTTGCTCGGTGGGGAGCGCGTCGAGGCGGAACCGCAGGGGGGCGCCGGGGTTCATCGCCGACGTCACCGAGGCGGGCGTCATGACACGTGTCCAGCGGGCGAGCTCGGCGGCGTCTGGCGCGAGGCCAACGGCCTCAATGACGCCGGCGGCGGGGGCGGCGTCCACAGTCGCTGGTATGGGTGCCTGTCCCATGGCAGGGGAGGACGCCATGGCGGTGGGGCACGTTTGAAGAAGGCAACACGACGATGTACTGGCGATTGGCAGCCGACCAGCACTGGCCGACGCTGGCCACGGCCGCGGTCGACGACGAAAGGCTACAGTGCTCCACAGTGGCAGCCGTCGCGGCAGCACCAGAAGAAGTGGCACTTGTTGCAGTGACAGAGGTACCAATGACACTTGTCAAACCCACGATCCCGGTGGCCGGCACCAGGGCCGTCCATGGAGTCCATAGCTTGACTGGACATGGCACCCACAGACCACGAGCTGCGTGATCTTGGCGTCAAGATGGTGTAGGCCTGATGGCAAGTACCAACCACGACGACTGGTTGTGAAGGTGCAGCAGGCTGGACCACAGGGCCCTGGGCCTGGGCCACCTCCCCATGCCTTGGGGCGATTTTTTTTTTTTGAATACTCCAGGCAGGCCTCAGTTTGATTTCATCGCGATTTCACGTATTTATGTACTTGCCACGTGTAGCTGACAGCTGGCGCAATTGTGTTGTACAACTGCATTGACGTCATACTTGTGGATTCTCCCCGCCAATCTCCTCACCCTTGGGAAAGGGTTGCAGGCGCCGGTGTTGTCAGCACTCCGTTTTATCGTGACTGCTACGATTGTGGCTCCCGTCGTTCCCGCCCCTCCTACCTGTGGCGGTGCCTCCATCGCCCCCGCCCACAACTGGCCTGCCCCCCCCCCGCTTCCTTTGACAACCGTGCTGGCCGCGGCGAGCTGCCGGTGTTCCGGCCGCCAGCGCGGTTGGCCGCCCCCTCCCCGTGGCCGCCCACAATGGTCGCGCACCTTTCCCGCGCGCCGCCGCCGCGGGTGCCGACGCCGCTGGTGCCGACGCCGCGTCTGACGCGCTGCTGCCGCTACCCCCCTCCCACCCTCGTCCCCGCCGATGCCCCTCCTTTGCTTTCGCAACCATTGCCATCGCCGCCACCTCCCCCACACGACGCGCATCGCGTTGAGGGAGGAGCGACCGCCGACGGTGGTGTCTGTGCTCTTCGACTGCTGAGAGGCGTTGGCGGCGACGGCGAAGGTGTTGACAGCGTCGGGGACGCCGCCGCGAGCGACCGCGCCGGGGGGATGCGGGGGGGGGGGTGCATCGTTGAATAGGGGAGGGGGACTGGTGACGGTAGTGGGTGGAGAGTGTGAATACATGCACTTTACTATGACTTCCAAGTGACCAAGCCCGTCTCGTTGCCAATGCTCTCTCCCTCAGCAAAAATGTTGCAAAACAAGCGGTCGTTGTGAACTTTGCTCTCGCCGCCGGAGTGGATGACGTCATGGCGGAAAAGCAGGATGGTGCCACCTGCGACGCGGATGGCCGCCGGCTCGCCCGCCTCGCTGCGTAAAACGTCCAGAGACGCTTGGCGCCTGAATATCTCGTGGCTTCCTCCCCAAAAGTTGACCGTCGTGTCCCTCAGCGCCAAAATGGCGCTGAAGCCGGGGGCGGCGCCGTTGCGCAGCCACGGCAGCGGATGGTCAGTGTGTGCGGGCTGCACCGGGCAGCGGCCCGATGACCGAATGTGCTGCAGGTCCGTCGCATGGTGGTGGACGCCGGTGATGGCATCTGCGGCCGTCGCGACCGCGTCCATCACCGCGCGGACGGCAGTCCAGGCCGCAATCTGCTCCATGTCGCTCATGCGGGGGGTTTTGTTGTCGTTGTAGATATGGAGTAGCCGGGTGTCGTCGTGGCGCTTCTTGCCACGGTGCGTCCTGGACCGCGCCGCCAGGTCCTGTCCGTTGAAAATGGGCCGCATGGACAAGTTCGTCTTCTCCATCAGCAGCTCCGACACGGTGATCGTGGTTGCGACCGACACCGCCTGGGGCACGTCGATCCAGCCGCGGGCCATCAGCGTTGCTGCCATTTCAGCGGTCAGCAGGCTCGACATGTTCACCCCGTGGGCACCAAACCTGGTGCCCAGGGAAGGCGGAGCAAGTGCCAGGGGAGGGTCGGTGCGGGGGAATGAAGACAAAGAAGGGGAAGGAAGAGGGACGTGGGGCAAGGGGGGGGGGGCGAGAGGGCGTACGGCTGGAGGCTGCCGCACGTTTGCAGCGGCTGCGTGCCCAAGTGGCCAGCGTCGGCGGGACCTCCCAACACCCGCATGTGTTCCACGCCTCGTCTTCTTCCGGCGAGGTTCTCCAGTGGGCTCTCGCTGGGCCATCTCGCGCATGTGTGCTCGTGCACTCGATGCGCAGTGCAAGCTGGTCTGTCGGTTCCCGGGTGCCTCGCTTGCATGCTATTAACACCCTGACCAACCGTTCACACAACGATGCGGGCGGGGCCTGGATGGTGATGACGCGTGCCGCGGTCATCGGCCACAAAATTTTGTTATCGCACCGGGGGGGACCGACCTCCGCTGCGTGCGCCCCGATTTTACAGCACACCGCCGGCGCACTAGAGGCAACGAAAGGCCACTGTCTGAGTCAGTGAGCGTCCGATCCCTAGCTCCGCGCGACAGACGTGTGTCGTGTCAGCAGCGGTGCGTCCCCCACGCCGACCATCTGTGTTCGGAGGATGACCTACGCGGCCAGTTTGTGACGGCCGAACCCCGCATGCCATCCTCCGAATCGTCGGCGGAACATATTAAAAATACAGGCTGCCCGCCGAAGTTCAGTCGAAGAGCGGGCTCCATTGACACTACGGTCCATAATATTTAACAGATCACAAAGAGTGATCACATCAGCCAGTAAGATGATAGAGACCCCCATCATTGGCTTGTTGGCCGGACAACGGTCCTTCAAATGCCGCGAGGTGCTGAATTGATTCGTAGAAATGCCCAAGATCGGACAATCCTCTATCAGTGCAAAATGCAAACGCTCGCGGGATGGATCAGAGTACGATTGCGATACTGATCGCCTGAATGCAGACACGAGCGGCGAGAGGGCAGATTGAGAATGCAAGCCGTACCGCTCATCACCGGTGAGCCGCAATGGCACACGGAAGCTCGTTCTGCCACGAAGCATTGACCGCGAGTCGCTCGGCTCCCCGCGCCCACGCACACCTGAATGCAGCGGTTTCTGTGCGGCAGTCGCGCGGAGGACAACCAGCAGCCCATGTGGGAGCCAGAAAGCACGTGGACGCACGCGACCGCGCCTCTCGGTTTTCTCAGACGGCCCCTGGTGAGGGTGTATCCTGTCTCTATGCGAAAAAAGTGTTCTAAGTGCGAGTCATGAAGCCCTCTTGTTCGTTCCGTGCGGCAAGCCCAGCGGACGGTCGTGCTGCTTGAATAAATGACGCACAAAACTCGTTAACAGCAGCGCTTCGCTTGCGAGACCAGGAACAGACTCATGATTTTTTTGACTGGACAGTGCAGAGCCACCCTCGCAGCAGTCACCCCCCTCCCGCGTGGGGCGGTCAGTGCAGCGTCGTCATCTTCGCTCCACCACGAGCACTCATCCGCGGCACGCACCCCCATCCGCTCTGACCGTTGCGGGGGAGTGGGCGCGACCGCTCCCCACGCACGGCGCTTGGCGATGCGTGTCGGTCGGCCGTCGGGACCGGGCGCGACAGGTCCGCGCGCCCCGCACGTTTCGGCGGGCATTCCCGACCGAACCGGGCGCCTCTCCGCTCGCGGCCGAGTGGGCGCCGCGCCCCGCATCTCATAATCAGTCGCAGTGCGCATCTGTTTCTTCCTACTTTCGCCAATCGTTGCTCACATCAGGAAAATAGGCCTTTCAACTGCTATTCCATTGTCCGGCATCAGGGACTTTCCATGGAGGCCGAGACCGAGAACGGGGGTGAGGCAGCAGATGGAGCAGCCTACAAAGGAGCCATCGACGATTGCTGATGGCAACCACTGGCACCGTCGTCATGGACGTCTTCGGCAGCACAACGTACCGCGCGCCACGTTTCTCGGCAGCGCTGCGTATGTTGCGCCGAGAGAGACGGGCAGCACGCTCCCCCGAGCTTCACGGGGTCATGGAATTGGGGAGCCGAGCGCCCAGTTTGGGCTTGCACGATGCTCTTGGCGCCATTCTCTGCGGCTGCCTCGAGCAACGAGCGCCCCTGTAGGGGCCTGCACGATGCACTAGGCGCCCGTTCTACGGGCAGCCATACATCGAGCGCCCAAAGTTTGAATCAAACAACCTGGTTCGTACATAGTGCGTTTTCTCTGCCTGTTTTCCCGGTGTGTGTGGCCAGTGGCGCATGTGGGAGGGGGTGTTCGCTGAACGAGAGGGCTACGCTTGTGTGGGCGGGGCAAACGAGGCTTTATTCCGGGTGCATGTCAGGATCTGTGTCTATGGGTGCGCACCCACGGCGTCATCGAGTCTGTCCTCGGCGCCAACACAGCGTTGCGGTCCCCGCGCCGGCGCAAGGGGTGGGCTCCCCGGCGCGCCTGGCGGCCGCCGCCGAAGCGCCCCTCGTCGCCGTGCCGTCGTCGCCAGCAACCGCAGAGCCGCTGCCGCCGGCAGCCGCCATGGCGCCCGCCGCGAGTTCCACCGACGGTGCCGACGGGGCGGCGAGTGTGGATTCGATCGCGTACGGTACGGGTCACGCGAGCTTCGGCAGCCAGGGAGGTGGCGACGCAGACCCGTCCACGGACAGTCGCGACGACGTGGACCCGGCGAGTGCCACCACACATGTGCCGCGGCGCCCGCCACGGCGGCCCGTGAGACGGGGACGCCTTTGCCATGTCGTTCCCTGCTCGCGGCCGCCAGGAAAGACGTGGAGGCCATCGATACCCTCGTGGGCGCACCCGATGAGCGCGTCCGCCGCACACTACGCGGCGCCGCCGCCTCCGTTATCGGCGCTAACACGACGGCCACATCTGCCAACAAGGCCGCCGTCGGCGGCGGCGGCAGCAGCGTCGACGGTGCCACGTCCTCTGGCATTGGCGTCGACACGACAAGCCTCGGCTGGATACTCCACCGTCAGGGGCACACGGCCGTCTGTCGGCTGGCGAGCTTTGAGGCGCTCCTCGTCGCCCTCGTGGCCGCCGACCGCCACCGGTCCGTCACCGTTGCTGGAGCCGCTGCGGCGGTAGAGGATGAAAGTGGTGACGCCATGGGGGGGGGGGGATGCCGTAATTAAAACCAAGTCGGCGGCCAACCGCGGGCGGCTGGCGCCGCTCGCCGCTGCCACCGAAGCGCCGTCCGCGTCCTACACGGACGGGTGCGACGGCGACGGCGGCGAAGGCGGCCGTGGCTGCCGCCGGCACAGTGTACGCACGCCCTCAACCGCCTCCCGTGATCTTTGCGGTGTTGCCGCTGCCGCAGTCGCGACGGCAGCGACGGCAGTAACGGCGACCCGGCTGTCTCTGTGGCGCCGTGCCAGTCAGCCGCCGCCCCCTGGACAACAAAAATGGCGGCGGACAGAGGTACCGCTGGTGGCGTACGGCGCCGTCGCCGCCCCCGACCATACCGAGAGTGCTGGCGTGTGGCTGGTGGGGAGGCGGTCGCACGCAGGCCATTGCGGCGATGCTGTACGTGTCATTCGAGATCCCTTTACACCTCCTACAGTTGGTGACGTGTACTCAACGACGCTTTGATGGATGGCAGTTCAGGCGGCAGCTGGGACACTCTACGCTTAGCTCACAATCACGACAGCAAATGCCTCGCACCTCTGCTTTTCTGGGCGCCACGAGACCGCATGAGTGACCATGGAGAGACCCCTTCTGCGACAGGGGGCCGCGACGAGGATGGACCTCATCGCGGGTGGCCAGCGGTTGCACACACGTTGCAGCCTTCGATCGTCCTCCCTTTCTGAGAAGCACTCTCACCCGCGCATTTCTCATCAGCTCCAGGCAGCTGACAGCCGCTGAAAATTGGGCATGCAACGTGAGACCCCTGTGAGAGCTTCGTGACCAAGTAGAGTACCCCCCTGTCTACCCCATTCACACCTCTTGGAAGGGGAGGGCGATCGGATGACTGCCCCTAGTAGATGAAGTGGATTTCGATCACAGTCAATTATCGTTTTGTATACATATGCTGGCAGGTGGTGTGGGACTTTTTTTTCTTCATTTTTTTCGTTGCCGAATACCATTAAAATGGGCAGCACACTCTCATCGAAGTGAGACACCGTTGCCCATCCGCGCCCTGCCGTAGGCACGCCACGTATGTATTGCGGGGTGTCCGAAACTGTTTCCTGGACGACGTCGCCACCGCTCCAGGAAACGGCGAGGAAGTATGGTCGGCCCTAGCAGGAGTAGCGTGCGTGACCGAGAGATTCGTGCAGACCTGCGGCCGCGCCACCTTCCTGCCATGGTTGTGGGCCGCGCGCAAGTCGTCAAGGCAAAAACGTGCAGGTCTTTCCACCTTATCCTCGGCCGAGATGACCTGGGCCCAGCTGGCCACGCGTTACACGCGCCACTGTCCTGAAAACCGTCAATGACGAGGCTGGTCGGGGACTTGGCGAGACCTGCCATCGGCCGGCTCGTGTCACAATCACAATCGAGAAAGCTGAATGGAGTGATGCGCGTTCATGGCTCCAGACTTGACGACAACTGGGTGAGGCAGCTTGCAGATACAGTTGATCAAAATTCATGTGACCCAATGTTCGCATGGTAACAGTAATATTCAATAGATTACGATTTTCGGCACGAGAAGATCTATATCGACGGATTTCAACTTTATGTATTGCCGATCCCTGCGTCTGCGGCACGCTTTTGTGCTCCAGCGGAGCCTGCTACTGTGGCGACGGCGCGGTGGCGGCGGGGACTGTCCGCCACGGCCGACTGGCTGCGGCGGTCCGTGGCGGCTCCGGTGGCGGGCTGTCCCCCCCCTCCACCTGGGGCGGCGCCTTCGGCGTTGTGCCAGTTGTGGCAGGCGGCACCCCCGCGCGGCGCGCACCGACGTGCTGCCACTTGCACACACGGAAGTGTTGCTGTGGTCGAGTGCGGCACTATCTGCAGAAGCCCCCCCCCCCTCCTCGCGGTGAGACCCGCTGTGGATAGCCGGTAGCGGTAGGTGCAGATCCATCGGAGCGGCAAGAGGCGGCGATTTGTGAGGCGTGCCGACCGGCAAGGCGCGGTGCGCGTTGGTGGGGGTGCGCGCGGGGCGCATTGGCTGTGACAGAGCGTTGTTCGCGTCTCAGTTACATCTGGGGGGGCGGGGAGCAGCTGCTGGTCGTGGCAGGCGGCAGCGCTCGAACCTAGGCGTGGGTGGTGGGTGGCAGAGGGGTCGTGGGTGGGGGGGGGGGCGTGCCACTGCTGCAGTACCGACGTCAGCCCCCTCCACGCCAGCGACGGTAGCGGTAGCGAGGGGCTTTGCACTGGTTATGTTTCTTTGTACTGTCTTGCTCAACTGTGTCTTTCCGCACCCACCCACCCCGTCATTTCTTACCCGCCCGGCCCCCTCCACCCCGCAGTTGTCTATGGCCGTGATGACGACGCCTCTACGCTTCCGCCGCCGGCGCTACGACACCGTCAATGCCGCCGCTGCCGCACCGCCGCCACCACCGCAGCCAAGAAGCCGACCACGCCGCTGCCGTCCCTGGCCCGCCACTGGCACTCCCCCACAACCACCGCTGCCGCGCCGTCGACGCCGAGACGTTGCTGCCGCACCCCCGCGGCTACCACGCCGCTGCGACCGCCGCGGCCGCGCTGACTCGGCCGTGACGCCACTACCGCGCTTCTGCCGCCGCTTCCAAGCCGTCAAGGCCGCCGCTGCGTCGGCGGCGCAATCGTCAAGCCGCTGCGGCCGCCGCATCGCAGCCGTGCGGACGTGGCCGCACCGCTGCCGCCGTGGCCATGGCATCGCCACCAACCCTTTGCGGTGGCGGCGCCCCCGCCGCCACCGCGCTGCCCTCACGTCGCTGATGCCAGCGCATCCGCGCTGCCACGGCCAAGCCGTGGTAGCCGCCGCGCCCTCGCCACGGCCACGGCTCTGCCGCCTCGGGGCCACTCCCACTTGGCCACGTGGCCGCCGCCTTATCAACGCCGCCGCCGCCAAACTGTCGCCGCCGGCAAGCCACTGTCGAGGCCAGGCTACCGCCGGTCCGCGGCCACGCTCTCGCCGCTGCTGCGACCGTGTCGCTGCTGTGCCCCTAGTGCGGCCACGGCTCTGCCGTTCCGCAGCCGCGTTGCCGCCGCCGCCGGGGCCGCGTGGGTACTCCCGCGGCAGTGGCAGGCCGCCGCAGCCGCAGCTCGGTCGCCAAATTGCCACGGCAACCGTGCGACTACCACAGTTACCCCGCTCACGCCGCCGCAACCGCGCCGACAGGGTCGTGCCGCTGCCATCGTGACCGCGACACCACTACGACTCCGTCGCTGCCGCGGCGTCACTACGGCGATGCTACAACCATCGTCGTTCGGCCGGGGGAATGCCACCCCGCCGCCACAGAACCCGGGCCGGCGTAGCAGCGCCGCCATCGCCGCGGCCGCGCAGCGGCCACGCCGCTGTCCGCCGCCGATATGTCGCCGGTGCCACTCCCCCGCCGCTCCCATGCCGCTACCGTGGCCACAGCTACGCCGCGGCCGCGTTAGCCGCGTCGCCCCCGCTTCGCCGTCATCTCCGCCCACGCTGTCTCGCTCCCACTGCCACAGTGGCGACGTCGTTGCCGTCTCGGCGGCGGCGGTGGTGCCATGCCGGCGCCGCCACCGTGCTGCCGCAGCTGCCACGCCTTCGCCGCCGCGGCAGGCGTGCCGACGGCGTCGCACTGCCGCCTCCATGGCCGTACTGCCGTTTCCAAGCTGCCACCGCCGCCGTCGGCGATGCCGGGGCCTCGCCGCCGTCGCGGTCAGTCCGACGCGGCCGCGCCGCCGCAGTCAAGCTGTCGGAGCAGCCGTTCCAGTGCTTTGGCAAGGCCATTCCCAGGGCCGCCGCCGCGCGGCCGCCTCCCGGCCTCCCTGTTCTTGGATAAAAAAGAAAATTTATTGATATTGCTTTTTGCACACTTCGTTGCCGTTAGCCTGTGAAGCTTGCACGGGTCCTTCGAATATCCGCACGGCCGCCGGTCAATTTGTGGCGGTTTAGTCCTCATCGGTGTGCCTTGAGGACAAACTCAATATGACTGTTTTTTATGTGGTGGGTGATATTGCTGATCCCCAAAAGTTTGTCCTGGTGGACCGAGATTGACTTGCGGACCGACACACTCCACCAATCAGATGCGACCATGGGGCTGCGGATTGCTTACTTATGCCCATATGGCCGGGAAATCCGTATCAGCATTTCTGTTTAACCGCCATTCGGGCAAGAATATGGTAGAAAATATCAAGGTCTCACCTGGGATGCGCATTGCGCGCAAGGAAAAGCGGATAGACCGGCAATAAACAGTGATTTCTCTTAGATGCAAGGTCCTCGTACCCGATTTCAGAATTCCATTGGCTTTTGGGCCTAGTCTGTATTTCAGTCCCCCAAGAGAAATCTCAGGGATTAGGAACATCACAGCGCTTGGTACGGTACGATGACTTTTGATGGACAGGATTTTCAGTTGAGAAAGTAAAAGTCATATGAGAGCGCAGCAGTCGCTGGCGGCGGAGCCGCCCACGTCCGCGTCGAGTTGGGGGTTTCCGGAGCTCATGAGGGATGGTGCCGTCAACCGGAATTGGAGGGAGGGGCGAAGAGCAGCGGAATGTGCGGTCGCATGGTGTCCGCCAAGCCAATTGAGCAAAAGTCGACGCAGTCACTCTTGCAGCGGCGGTGAAGGAGGTAGCCACCGCTAGCCTACGACCAGCGCCACGAGCAACCTTGCCCCACCCCACATCCCCCGTCATAAAGACACCCCGCTGCCTATGTGTAGATATCACGAGGCGTCAGACGAAAGAGCGCAATGGGTACAGCGAACTTTTGTTTGTTCGAGCCGAAGCCGAACCATCACTCTCCATTTGTTTTACTGCTCTGAAGAACTAGGACGAGATGGTGAGGCGTCTGGAGCGGGATGCTTCCCTAGAAACTGCCGCCTTCCACTCGAACCACTCGCAGTAGACCCAGAAAACGATGCAGGGACCGCCGGTGCCAGCACAGGAGGCACCGCGGTGCGAGCCGGCCCAACGCCGGCAGCGGCGGCAGACGCCCGCGCGATTGAAACCGGTGCTGGCGGCCGAACGGGTCGCGGTTGAAGAGGACGCAGTCGTGCAGGTGCCGCAGCCGGCGGTGGCATGCCCATTCGCATGCCGATCGCCGCTGCTCCTCCGTAGCCTATTCCAGCCATGTAGACGCCAGTGCGTGGCGTCTCTTCGCCGACGGATGTGCTGGTCGCGCCCGCCGCTCGCTGGCGGCAGGCCGTCTTGCGGTTGTGTCCCGGGCACGACGACAGGTGGCACGTTTGGCAGTGTCGTCGACGCCGTTTGGTTGCCGGTCGCGTCAGCTGTGGCGCCGCGGCTGCAAGATCCCCATCGCCAGCACCCGCCCCTGCGCCGCTCGCCCCTGAACCTGCTTCACCCCCAGCGACGCTCGCCCCCTCCCCGTTGCTCCCACGAGTCCTCGGCGCAATCTCCTCGTAAGCCGCCAGCGTCCGCTGGACGTCACTGTAGAGGCTTGCCGTGAGTGTCGTGCCGTGTGGCACAGCTGCGGCAGAGAGGGAATGCAGATGCGCACCCCCAGCGGCCACAGAGCCGAGTGACGTCTCCCCGCCCGGCGCCTGCGTCCGGTCGGTCGATGGATTCTGACCCGGCGCCACAGGTGAGTCCGCGATAGAAGACCTTGTACCGCCGATGGTCACAACGCTGCCGGCGCTGGCAGCGGTGGCGCCTTGTTGAGCAGGTCGACTGTTTAGGGCTGGTCGGCCGGATACTGGCGTCATACCGGACACGTCGTCGCCAAACTCGGTGGTGGCGGCGTTGGCAGCTGCGACCGCCGTGCGTGACTGCTCGGGATGGGAGAGCAAGATGGTGCTGGCCTCGTTCTGGGTGCGCTCATAAAAGCTTTGGTAGGAGGCCATGAGGCTGGTCGACTTGAAGTAGATGGAGGGCTGCTCGAACACGACTGCAACTCTCATCTTCTTGCCGTTACCGGCCACTCTCTTTGCCGCCTGCACCTGGGCCGAAGACAACTTTGCTGCCCGCCGCATCCAGTCGTCCGCCACCAAGCGGTTAAACGCAACGGTCATGGCGACCGCTGACGGCTTGCCGCGAAGCTCCCGGAGTAGCGTCCGCTGGACCTCGCCGTAGAGGAGCTTCTCCTCAGTAGTACGCACCGGGAGCAACGGCACGCCCGAACCCATGGTGCTGGCCAGGTACTGCTTCTGGAGCGTGAGCTTGGGGATGAGCGGAGCCAGCTGCTGCATCATGTCAACGCCTGGCAAACCGCAGTCCTCCAGGATGTCGGGCGACAGCGAGGTAACCCCACAGTAAAAGTCGGGCAATTCGAACTCATCGGCCCGCTGGTGCGCTTGGTGGGAGGTGCGCTTGCCAAAAATGAACTCCTGGAAGAAGATGATGTCGTCCACGATCCAAACATCCGCATGGCCGATATCGGGGGCACCCGTGCGGTTCTTCCGGCCCGCCCGCTGATTGTGCCGACCGACCCACTCAAGCAGGGCAAACGAGATGAGCTCCGCCGAGGCGCCCTTCATTCCAAGGAAGTTCTTGACCAGCTTTTGGTGGACACTGCCTTCGTTGGAGTTGGTGCCACGGCAGCACAGCCACAACGGCAGGTTGTTCTTGTCGTACCGGCGGAGCACGTACAACGGCACGCCGACTGGGTCCGTCACCCACCCCTCCTTCACTGTCTGGATGACCTGGCCGGCGGCTTTCCAAGTCGCGGCGCTGAACAGCGATTGCTTCGTAGACGCGTCCAGGATGCCACCAAACTCCTTAAACAGCTTCTCCAGACGCGGCACGATCACGTCGGGGTGTGGCACTGTGCGCCTCACGCGCCGGTTGACCCACGACGACATGTAGTACTGCACCTGCCGCCACTTTTTCTCGGGCCACAGCTCGGCGGCCACGCGCTGCGCAGCCGCCGAGTCCTTGGCGTTATAGAACATCAACGCGTGCGAGAAGGCGCGGCTGAACAGCGGGGTGGCTCCGTGGCCCTTCGGCACGTGTCGAAGCACGCGGTCCATGAGGTGCATGATATCCCCCTTGACTCCGGATGACAGGCCGCGCAAGCCGTCACCGCACTCCATTTCGCCGCTTTTGGACGGCTCGTTGACGCTGGTATCGTCCTCATCATCGTCGCGTACGTCCCCTGCCGCCAAACCAGCTCCTAGCTCCTCCTCGTCGGCATCATCACCAGAAAAGTCCGCAGCCGCCGCTGACCCGCCACCGCCAGGCACGACGCCCGCCTGCAGCATTCGTTGAATAGGCGCCTCCAAGTCCGTCAGAGCGTCCACTTCGCCATCGTCGGCAGCGATGGAGACAACGGGATGAGCCGCATGAGCGCGCTGAGCGGCTAGCCGCTTCTCCGCAGGGTGTCGCACATCGCGTAGGTGGGCCCGTGCGACGACGAAAACCGGGTCCTTGCCTATCTGCTCGTTGTGCTGCATAAGCGCTGCGAGTGTCGTGGGCTGCCGCTTCACCGCAAAGGGAAGCGCATAAGACGGCACCAAAACGCGCACCACCTTCACCCACACGCGTCCCTTAGCACCGACGAGGAAGTTGCCATTCTTCGTCGGCTGCGCGTCGGCCACGGAGCATACGGCCACACGGCACGTCCCACTAGCGTCGGTCACGTACAGTTCCATGTCCTTCAAAGTTGCCGACGGCTCGGGAACGGGGCTGGACGACTGCAGCACGTGCTCGTACACGAGCAATGACGCGTACGAGTCGAGCGCCGCGTAGGTCTGCTGCTCCTCGGAGAGCGGTCTGCTCCAGTTCGAAAGCCGGACACCCGGATCTTTGTCGAGCGTCTTTTGGAGGAGCACAGCCACTAAGCCGGCCAGCCCGATGGTCGCGTTGCCCACCAGATGCCTGGACTTCGCGAAGTTGGCCAGCTCCAGCGAGCTTTTCGTTACAGCTCCGTGCTCCTTGAAAAGCTTGCGGCAATCGCCACCAATGCTCTTGCCAACCTTAAGGATCTCCACATCGGCCAGCAGGGCGAGCAGCTCGTGGGGGAAGCTGCTCATGCGCGAGATATGCAGGATGAGCGTTGTCGTAGGAGAGGACAGCTGGACCACCCGCACCACCCCTGGGCCACGTCCAGTTGGCCCGCCGTCAATATTCCACTCGGCATCAAACCCGATCGCCCGGCCACCTCCCTCCTTTGTCACCTCCCTGCGCATGATGTCGATTGCCATGTTTGCCGTGACCGTGTCGGTGATGTAGTGCTTGCTGTGGACATCGTCAGGCGGCAGCTTCAGGACCGGGATGGTCGGCATCGACTCCGTGCCGAGCGCCACGGTCGTCTTCCTCAGGCCAGGGTAGATCCCTTCCAAGAAGGACGCCTCCGCCGTGGGATTGTCCGTGAAGAAAACATCGATCTGCGGCGCAGGCAGGCCCAGCCCGATCATCCGCTGCTGCACGCTGATCAGCATATGGCGCAGCTCCTCTAACGATTTGGACTGCGTCAAAACGGTCGCCATCACCTCCGTGTGCTCATTGACCAGCGAGTAGGCGGCCATAAAGAGCTTCTTGCCCCTGAAGAGGAAGTTGCACTTGATGATTTTGAAGAAGTGATCGCCCGAGAGCATCCGGGCGGGAACCATTGCGCACCGTTTCTTGATCTTGACCTCCAGCCGCCGCATGCCGCGGGTGTACACGGACCGAAAGAAGTTCTTGGATCCATGGCACCCATTGGCGCCGTATGAGTCGGAGAAAATGGGGAAGTGTGGAAACTGCGCGGCAGCCTCGGAAGTGCAGCCGCTGACGCGTGGCTCACCAAAAGGCGACTCGGCGGTGACGTCGGAAAGCCGCGACAGGTAGGCCAGCTCTTTGCGGTGATGTCGCCTTGTGTGGTTCTCTTTGATGAAGTCAGCAAATGGGCCAAATCCGGCGCCGCTCGCGGTCCAGCTGCGCATGGCATCGAACACGGACTGGGTGACACCGAGACGGTGGGTGAAGATGACCGGAAATGAATGCCGGATGTAGGGCGGGGCCTTCTCGAGCAGCTTTGTGTTCCAAGCTAAAAAGCAGACGCCCTTGTGCTTTTTGGTGCAGCGGTACCGGCGGCAGACGACAAAGATGCACTCGTCGAGGTCGATGACACGTCGGAAAGTGGACCACCCGTCTTGTATGACAGCGTCTGTGCCGCAAGTTGGGCAGGAGGGGCGGTAGGGACCACGCATGTCAAACGGCGCGTAAACGAGCACGCGCGGCAGGCACCAGTCCTCGGGAAAGAGCACCCGACCTGCCGCGAGCGCGTCGGGAGGGTTGATGGTGTAAGAGAGCATGCGCAAGAACAAGCCGGTCTTGAGCACATGTAGCTTCACGCTGGCCAGGTACTTAGGAAGAGTCCACCTCGTTGGACCGGGGCGCGCCGCTCGAGACGACGGTGCCGCAGCCCGGAGTCGAGAACTCGCTGTCGTCGTCGCTCCCCCTGCCCGCGTGGTTGACCCCCCCGCCGCGCCTGTCGTGGGAGCCTCCGTAGTAATGGCAGCAGGGGGGGCTGTGAAGTCCACCCCCTGTCCGGTGTTTCCCGCTGTCGTCGACCGTCCGTCCGTGCCCGTCGCCACCACGCTCGGGGCCGCAGCAGACGCTATCGATGATTCCGCCAGTGCTGGAAGGACCCGAGCCGAGCCAATGGCAGGAGTGACCCCCGCCGTTGAGGAGCAAGCAAAGACAGACGCAATCAAGGACTCGGCCTGTGGCCTCGTCGATCGAGGCTCCTTCCCGCCCAAGAAAGGCGCCATCACGTCGGGGACCTGGTGCCACTCCGACACCGCCTCCTCTTCCACCACGCCATCGTTGCCGGCGATCGAGCAATCAGCGGCGTCGGCCTTGTCCGGCAGCGACCGCGTGTCCCAGTCACTCCCATTGTCCACGTCGGACTCATCCCCGTCCTCACAGACATCCTCGGTGTCGGGCTTGTTCAGGGCGAGGCGCACAGCATCTGGCAGCGCGGAGGCGTGCGCCGGCAGGCCGCTCCTCTCACAGGCTCCTGCAACGAAGGGAGTAGCGGCACAGGTGGCCGGGGTCTTGTACCCATGAATAGCGGGGGCGGAGCGCGACACGTCAGCAGTTGGCACGCCGACTCCTTCGGCGGGGCCTCCTGTTGAGGCAGCAGCGCTGGCACAAGCGTGCCCACCAGCCACACGGCCAGCAATGTCTCCACGATCCCCGACTATGCCGAGAATAGAAGGATCCAGGCATGTTCTCGGGAGTGGGGGAGGGGGCTGGGGGGGCAGGGGCAAAGATGGTACGTCGCGGCCCGCTCCAACTCCGTCGGTAGGCCCATCACTACAGTTTTCGCGCACAGCGCAGCCTCCCATCGCCGCACCGGGGCGAGGAGCACGAGCGAAGGGAAAAGACGAGGCGCCCCGGCTCGCTCCACCTGCGTCCATAGGCCCGCTGACGCCGCCACGCTCCACACCAGTTTCAACCGGTAGGCTGCCGCGGTGGCCGCTCCCTTCACCACCAGAAACCCGAATCGCACCTCCACGGCCGGGCGCACCACGCGCGCCAGCCCGTGTGAATCCGAAAAGCCGGGTTTGGGCCGGATCGGTCGCCGCCCGAGCGGCATCAGACGGCCGACCCGCCCCGGGGCGGCGCCCCCCGCGAGTCCCCATGGCGCGGCAGGTCAAGATAGAAACAGCAGGGCTGGGGCGCCACACGGTAGATGGGGATATGAGGGGAGGTTAAACGGCCGCCAATTACTTGGGGAGGTGGGGAGGATGATGCGGCGTGGGGGGGAGAGGGGTGAGGGGTTGCACAGCAAGGGGCATCGGGGTGCGCAACAGAGTTGAGCCGTGCCACCCGCTGTAGCAGGGGAAGCGTCTGCGTGGCGGGAGCGAGGGTATCGCGAAAGCGCGCGTGCGAATCCCGACGCCGCCAGCAGGCAGGCGGGCACCGCGCGCAGGTGCCCCGAGCGCAGGCGCGTGCGGCTGTGATTTGGTGTGGTGGTGCTGGCGTCGGCGCATGGCCCGCGTTGGCACGCGTCGGTCAGCGGCGCGCGTCAATGCGGCGAAAACGCGACACAACGGCCGCTCGAGCGCGTTACCGGCCTGTGCAGGGGTACCCCTGCCCGGCCCTTCCAACCCGGGTCGGAAGGGCCGGGCAGCAGCCGGCGATTTTTACTCGACTCGCGCCCATGCACAAGAAAGAGGGGCTCGTGGTCTTGCAAGTCCGATTCCGAGTTGACAGAAAATCCACCGGTGAGGTGGAGCTGACCTCCCCGTGGAGGCAAGCAATAGGCCAGCTGGTAAAGAGACGGCGCCATCCGGTTGGGGGTGGTAACGCCACGTGTATCATTCTTTGCCAATCATCATTTTAATGGAAGCATGGCACTGGCTCAGCTGAGGTTGTTAACTTAACAGCTCGAGCGATGACAGCCAATCATTCGGGCTGTTAACGACCCCAAGGCATGGGGAGGTGGCCTGGGCCTGCGGGTGAGGTGGCGCCCGTCATGATCTGATCCAACTGTATGGAGATATTGCCAGATACAGTTGCCCAGGCTCACCGACAGGTTCTCTGGGATTAGGGGTGCCACTCCATTGGGGATTTGACTGGTCGCTCATCGAGTCCAATCCGTGCACGGCTTGGCGACTGCCAGGCGCAGCCTTTCATGCGGGTGGGAACACCGCCCAGCTGGGCCGTCCTGAAGCTGCAGGACGGCCTCACCGCGTTGGGGGGTGCGCTGGTGCACCCTCAGCGCAGCCTCTGCCGACAGCCCCTCTTTCGCGTGCGGTGGGCACGCGTGTCGGCGTGGTGGTGGCACGCGCCGCGCGCCTACGCGCGTCCCGGTCAGCCACGCCGCGGCGGCCGCCGGCGCTTCCGCCCGCACCTCCCCCTGCGGGCACAACGTGGGTTCCGGCACTCCACGACAAAGCGGCCTTGTCCCCGCTGAGCTCCTAAATCTTCTCCGACCGCGGTGCTGCGGAACCGCCTCCCACTTGCGTACGGACCTCCTCGTCCAACCCCGACGGGCAAGACCGTCGCCACCCCGTCGGGCACTGCCGTTGCTGTTGCCACTGGGCGACGTGTGCGCCGGCGACGGTGCGTGCGGGGCGCGCGTGGTGTACGCGCGCCCCCTACCCCGGTTCGTGGCTTCGTGGGCGGGCGGCGGCCATGGCGATGGCGTGCCCCCCCGCGTGCTGTCCGACGGTCTTACCCCCCTCTTTCCCCGCGGTGCCGCTCGGATTTGCACCTGCCCCACCACTGCGGCCGCCCCTGTCCCCGCGGCGGCGCCCCGTTGGCGGTGAGGGCATGTGGAAGTCTCCTGGCGGGGCCGCCACGCGTCGACGGCGGCCGGCTGTCCTCGCAACGGCCGCCGGGGCGCCGTCGGCGGCGGCAGCGGCCGGCCGCGGGGACGCTGGCGGCCGCGGTTCGGCCTCGCAGCTGACATCGGTGTCCCGGCGGCGGTCGGGGGCAACGACGGCGACGACGACGGCGTCGGCTGCGGCCGTGTCGGGCGGACGGGCCACGGCGACCACGTCGCGGCGGCATGACGCCCCGCCGCCACCACTGTCCATGGTCGACGCGGCCGGCGGGTCGGCCACGCTCGGTCACCCCACCACCCGCCGACGTGGGCGCCCGCGCTCCGTGGGCGCTGCACCGTCACCGACTGCCACGGCCGTGGTCGGCGCCGCCGCGGCAGCGGCATCGTCGGCGGCAGCGGCGCCCGCCGCTGCAGTGGTGGCTTCACCACCTACGCCCCGCGTGGCGCGGCGGGCGCCCGCGGATGGCACCCGTCGAGCAGGTCGGCCCGTGTCTCCGCCGCCGCCCCCGCTGTCGACGCCACCGCCTCCACCGCCGACCGCCGCCGGCCGCTCCCGCGGTGGTGCCGGTAGTGGGGGCGTGGACCGCGGCCCGCCGGGGACACCCCATGGCGACGGCGGCGTGCCACCGCCTGGCGGCGGCCCGCGGCGTGTCGGCGTGTCGACCGCGCCATGCCGGCGTCGGCAATCGCCAGCGGCAAGTCGCCGCGCGACATTTCACCAGCCCGTGGCTGACGGGGATGGGGAGCGGCGGCGGTACCTTGCGCAGCTGCGCTTGCTGATGCTGTCGGCAGAGGATCAACTGGTGCTGGCAGACCTCGTGCGGCGACTGCCAGACGTGGGGGGCGGCCTGCTTGATGCGCTCTGCTGGGTGTCGACGGGCGTGGCAGCGGCGCGCGTGGACGCCGATACAGGAGCGGCAGCGCCGAGCGTGGCGGACGTGACGGCGGTTGTAGTACCTCCTGGCCGGCTTGCGGCCGACGTCTGGGCCGCGGTCGCTACTGGTAAGGTCGTGACTGCTCCTCCCGACGCCCGGCCGTCACCGCCTTCCCCAGATGCCTTGGCGGTGGCCTTGGCGATGGCCCTCCACCGCCAATACACGGCTGCGCAGCTGTGCATCGCGGCGCGTGACCGGCTGGTTGTTGCCAACTTGCTCCTTGTGGAGCGCGTCGTTGCGCAGGTCGTCTCCCACTACGGTGCGACCGCTGACGATGCCGGCGGTGGGGCGGTGCCCGCCGCGGACCTGGTGCAGGAGGGCGCCATCGCGCTCGTGCGCGCGACTGGCACATACAACCCCGACCGAGGTGTCCCCTTTGTGCACTATGCGGGTCTGGTCGTCCGCGCGGGCGTCGTGCGGGCGGTTGAGAACCATGGGCGGCTGGTGCGGCTGCCGGTGATCCTTCTCCAACGCGTCCTCCGTGTGCAACGGGCGGCGCGGGAGGTGGAGGCGGCGCTTATGGCGCACGGGGGGCGCCTGGCCGCGCCTGGCACCGCCGCCGTCGCCACAGCAGCGGTACTATCAGACAGCGGTGGGGTGTGCCCGATAGCCGCCGCGGAGGTGACCGCCTCGGTGCTCGGCATCCCGCGCGCCGAAGTGGAGCGCCTCGCGCGGCTGGCGCAGGCGGGGGCGAGCCTCGACGCTGCCTTTTCGGGGCCCACCAGCGGTGGCAACATGGGCGGCGCAGGCGCCGGCATGTCGCCGGCGAGCGGCGGTGGTGGCGGCAATGGTTGCCTCCTCGACGCCCTGGAGAGTACGGCCCCGCTGCCGGAGCAGGCCGCCGCCCATGCGGAAGCCGCCCACACCATCCGGTCCGTCATGGAGCGGCTGCTTGACGCGGACGAGCGGGCGGTCATGCAGCGGCTGTACGGCTTGTGCCTCGGCCCAGGGCCCAACGATGTGGACGCGGAGGCGACTGCCGGGGTGGGGGGCGGCGCTGTCGCACCTGGTGACATCACCTGCCGGCTGGGGGCTGGTGGCGCTGCCTCTGCGGGGCGCCGTGCGGCGTCCACGGCGGTGGCCCCAGTGGCGCCGGCGGCGGCTGCCGACGGAGTGCCACGGCTGGTCGGCGGCGGCGGCTGCGCTTGCGGTTCATGCGTGGACGTGCAGACCAAGGTCGACATTGCGCGCTACTTTGGTTGGTCCCGCTCGCATGTGCGGACGGTCGAGCGGCGGGCGCTGTCCAAGATGCGACGCTCGGAGCTGAAGGGCTACCGGGATGTGTACTGACGTGCCAGTGTGGTGCTCTGGCGTACTGTGGGCAGGTGAGAGCCGCTCTGCTTGTAGGGGTGATCTTGCATTGGCGAGTAGGCTCAGCTTGGCCTGTAGGGACACCGCTGCGTGGTGTGGGTGTGTGGAGCTGGTCGGCGCGGCTACTTTGCCATAGGTGCTCGGCAGCGACCTGGATGTGCTGATCGACCTGACGGTGCCTGGTTCCTTTTTTATTTTTGCGCGTCGGCACATATGCCGCTGGTATGTGCCGTGTAGGTCTCTCGTTGTGGGCTCCTCTAGTTTTTCCTTCCTTTTGACGGTATGCATGTTGCCTTGTTTTTCTTTTTGTTCCCTCTCGTCTCTTTGGCGTACTCGACGCCCTCAAGGCGTCGTCTCCAAACCTTGCAGCGCCGGGTGTTGCACGTCGAGCGGGCCCGCGGCGCGGCGCGGGCAGGGAGCCCTCGGAAATGACGCGGTACAACGCCGCTGCTTGGTGCGCAACTCCTCTCCGTTCAGCTTCATCCAATGACGGGGTGTCGCGAAACGACGATTGAAAGCGAAACGGCTGCGGGCTCGCATGGGTGTGTTGTTCTTCTACCTCGCGCGCAGCTCATGTTTGATGCAGGTGATCGCGGCAATTGTCGTTGTCAGAAGGGCGGTACCAAGACCGTGCAATGCTGGGTGGTAACTCGAAGCGTACGGGCCGCAGCTCCCCTCATCGTCAATGATCATTATTGTGCTTCTCGCAAAAACTGGACCTCGGTGCATCAGCTTCCGTTGCAAAATCACTGTTTCATTGGCTCAGGGGGCGGTTCATGATGCTGAAGCGGATGTTGCGGATCCAGTTTTTGTGAG
>Ga0115031_1000880_pt1 | contig 22031 bp, 11 predicted proteins | sample Maine_Asex4_meta_FD_87301 | JGI IMG/M metagenome (GOLD analysis project Ga0115031, IMG submission 87301) | Marine algal microbial communities from Maine, USA - Maine_Asex4_metaG | ecosystem: Host-associated > Algae > Red algae > Unclassified | place: Maine, USA | collected 2015-01-05
GGCGGTGGCGACACCGCCGTCGGTATCGTCTACGCTGACCGACAACGTATACGGCGCGTCGGTCGGTTCCCGAGCGTCGGCACGAAGCTCGACCTCGCCGTCCTGCAACTGCTGCCAGGTGAAACCGCCGGCGGCAACCCCGCCCACGTGCAGCGACAGCCCGGTCCTGACGAGCTCGGTGTCGATGGCGAAGCGCGAGGCCGGCTCGAGGCCGTCGCCGTCGCTCAAGGCCAGATCGTCGATCGTCAGCACCCGGCCACCCGCCTCGTCGACCGAGACCGGAACCGGCGCCAGCGTGGGCACGTCGTTGCGCGCCTCGACCGTGATCGCCAGCACCGCCGTGGCGCTCTCGCCGTCGCCGGCACGGACGGTCAGTTCGATCGCGTACGGCATCCGCTGCGGTTCGGTATCGTCGAACGCCAGCGCGATGTCCCCATCCGCCAGCTGCTGCTGGGTGAACGAGGACACCCTTGCGCCATCGTCGCCGGACACGACCGACAACCCGTCCGGCAAGCCGTTCCAGGTGTAGACCGACGCCACATCGATCCCGTCGTCGTCGGACAGCCGCAGCATCGTGGTCGTCAACGCCAAGGTGCCTCGCTCGGCGAGCGCCACCGGCGTGGTGCCCAGCTGCAGTGGATCGTTGCTCGGCGTCACCGTCACCTGCCAACCCGCCGTCACGGAGCCACCCTCCGTATCGTCCACTCTGAGCGACAACGTGTGCGGCTCGCCGGCCGGTTCTCGCGCGTCGGCGCGAAGCTCCACCTGACCGTCCCGCAGCTGCTGCCAGGTGAAACCACCGGCGGCACCGCCTCCCACGTGCAGCGACAGGCCGGTCGTGGCGAGATCGGTGTCGACATCGAAGCGCGAGGCGGGCTCGATGCCGTCTCCGTCGCTCAGCGCCAAGTCGTCGATCATCAGCACCCGGCTACCGCCCTCGGCGACCGAAAACGGAACCGGTGCCAGCGTCGGCACATCGTTGCGCGCCTCGACCGTGACCGACAGCGCCGCCGTGGCGCTCTCGCCGTCGCTGGCGCGAGCGTACAACGTTACCGCGTAGGGCTCCTGCTGCGGTTCGCTGTCGTCGAACGCCAGCCTGACCCCGGCCCCTGCCAGTTGCTGCTGGGTGAAGTTGGCCAGGGTCGCGCCGTCGGTGCCACCCACGAACGACAAGCCGACCGGCAAGGCATCCCAAGTGTAGACGGTGGCAGCGTCCAGGCCATCGCTGTCGGACAACCGCAGCATCGTCGTGTCGAGCAGGGCCGAGCCGCGTTCGGCCAGCGTCACGGCCGTCGCGCTCAGCTGCAATCCGTCGTTGGTCGGCGTCACGCTCACCTGCCAGTCGCCGGTCCGCACGCCATCTCGGGTATCGGTCACGGTCACGGCGAGCAGATGTGCGACCGACAGCGGTTCCCGCCCGTCGGCGCGCAGCTCGATATGGCCGTCGACCAGTTGCTGCCAGGTGAAGCCGCTCACCGTTCCGCCCGCATCCAGCGCATAGAGCGACAGACCGGTGTCGGCCGTGTCGGTGTCGATATCCAACCGGGTCTCGGGCGCCAGACCGTCGCCGTCGGCGAGCGTCAGGTCCGCTGCCGACAGGGCCCGCGTGCCACCCTCGTCGACGGACACCGGGTACGTCGTCAGGATCGGCACGTCGTTGCGTTCCTCGACCATGACCGACAGCACCGCGGTGGCCGTTTCACCATCGCCGGCACGGACCGTCAGCATCACCTCGTACGGCGCCACTCGCGGCTCGGTGTCGTCGAACGCGAGCGCGATCTCGCCGTCCAGCAGTTGCTGATGGGCGAACTGCGACAGCGTCGTGCCGTCACCGGCGTTCACGAACGACAGCCCGTCCGGCAGCGCGCTCCAGGTGTAGACCGTCGCGACATCCACCCCGTCCTCGTCGGACAGCTGCAACGCGGCGGTGGTCAGCGCAACGGAACCGCGCTCCGCCAGCGTCACCGGCGCGGTGTCCAGCGACAACGGATCGTTGGTCGGTACGACCGTCACCTGCCAGGCGGTCGTGGCGGTGCCGCCGTCGGCATCGTCCACGCTCACCGTCAACACGGGCGGATCTGCCGACGGTTCACGCCCGTCCGAACGCAACTCGACCCGACCTTCCTGCAACTGCTGCCAGGTGAAGGTGTCGACTGGCCCGCCACCGTCGACGTGCAGCGACAGGCCGGTCGTGGTCGTGTCGGCCCCTACCTTCCAGAGCGTCAGCGAGGCGACGGCGTCGTCGTCGCTCAGCACCAGATCGGTGGACGACAGCGTGCGCCGGCCGGCCTCGTCGATCGACACGGTGTTCGCCCCCAGGATCGGGGTATCGTTGCTCTGCTCGACCGTGACCGACAGCACCGCCCAGGCCGTCTCGCCATCGCCGGCGCGAGCGTTCAGCGTGATGTCGTACGGCGCCACCTGCGGCTCGGTATCGTCGAACGCCAGCGCGATCTCGCCATCCAGCAACTGCTGCTGGGTGAACGCCGACAGCGTCGTGCCGCCGCCGTCGGTCACGAACGACAGCCCGGTCGGCAGCGCCTCCCAGGTGTAGGCCGTCGAGGCATCCACCCCGTCATCGTCGGATAACTGCAGCGTCACCCTCGTCACGGCCACGGAGCCACGCTCCGCCAGCGTCACCGGCACCGTGGCAAGCTGCAACGGATCGTTGCTCGGCGCCACCGTCACCTGCCAGGTCGCCGTCGCGACGCCGCCGTCGGTATCGTCCACGGTGACCGACAGCACGTGGGGCGGGCTCGAGGGCTCCCGTGCGTCGGCGCGCAGCTCGACGTGTCCGTCCTGCAGCTGCTGCCAGGTGAAGCGGTCGGTCGCGCCGCCGCCCTCGACGTGCAGCGTCAGCCCGGTCGTGACGACGTCGGTGTCGATCTCGAAGCGCGTGGCCGGGGCGATGCCATCGGCATCCGTCACCGCCAGATCGGCGCTCGTCAGCGTCCGGCTGCCGGCTTCGTCGACCTCCACCGGCCGGGTGGTCGGGACCGGAGGGTCGTTGACGTTGTTGAAGGTGACGGCCCAGTCCACGACGGCACGGTCGCCGGCCGTATCGACCGCCTCGACCCGGAACACGTGCTCCACGGGAACCGGACCGACTTCCCGATCGTCGGCGCGCAGCTCGATCCGCCCGTCGATCACCTGCTGCCACGTGACGTCGGCCGTCGATGCGTCGGTGAGGGTATCGTGCAGGGTCACCCCGCTGGTACCGGTATCGATCAGCAAACGCGTCGCCGGATCGATGCCGTTCGCATCGCTGATCGACAGCATGGCATCGGTCAGGATCACCGTGCGCCCCTGGAACACGTCGACCGGCTGCGCGCTCGCCTGCAACGGCCGATCCACCTCGATGTCCAGCGTGATCGCGACCGCCTCCGCCGGGCGCCCGTCATGCACGTCCAGCACGATGCGATCGGTGACGGAGTCCTCGCTCGCACCGTGCACGTAGCGCAGCAGCCCGGCCGACAGCTCCGCCTGCGTGAAGTAGCTTGCCGGACCGACCAGGTCCTCGTACGCCGTATCGCCCACGTACAACGTGCCGTGCTCGGGCAGGGCGCTCACCCGCCAGGTGATCTGTTCGGCAGAGGCGATGTCGTCCGTCGTCGCGAGCATCGCCTCGGTCAACGTCACGCTCTCTCCCGACTCGGCCGACAGCCGTTGCGATCCGGACACTGCCGGGAGCGAGTCCTCTCCAGAAGTGGTGCCCATCACCATCGACTGGGTCGCCAGGGTACGGGCGGAGACCGGGATCAGCAGCGTAAGTGCCTCGTCACGCTGCGCGACCGTTCGCTCCGACACGTCGGTGCTGAAGACCAAATTGTCGAACGAACCGTGGGCGATGGTGTCACCACCGCCCGCCGCTTCGAGCGTCGCTCCACGGTCCAGTAGCTGCATGACCGTCCGGTCCGATCCGCTGTCCACCAGATAGACCCGGTGCCCCGCGCTGTCGACGGCCAGCCCTGAAGGATCGACCAGCGGCGTGGCGGTGGGGACCTGGCGCGGATCGCCGCCATCGGCGCCCACGGCGTAGAGTCCCGGAGCTGCGTCGCTGCCCTGGGTCCAGACCAGACGGTCGTTCAGGCTGTCGAAGGCCAGATCGCCAGCATCGCCGATCTCGATGGCCCCGGTGCTCACCTCTCCGAGCTTCGTGCCGTCGTAGTCGCGAATGTCGATGCCGCCCGGATCGACGAAGTTCAATGGCCCCGCGTCGAAACTCACCGGGTCGCGCAACACGAACAATCGCCTGCTGTTCGTATCGACGGCCAGCGCGACGGCACCCATGCCCGGTGCGACGAACTGCACGGGCGCTTGGGTGCCGTCCAGACCGCTGGACCACAGCTCTCGGCCCTGATCCGCCAGCCAGAACAGGCGCCGGGCGCCCATGTCCACCTCCAGATCCTGCGGGACGTCATCCTCCGTCTTGCCGGTGTCCACCACCAACTGCACGACGCCGTTCAAGGTGCTGCGCCAGATCTGTCCGTTCTGGAGCGCGCTGAACAGCACATCGCGGCGCACGGGGTTCTCGCTCGCACCGATGTCGGGCACCTCGTCGCGCTCGCGCAGGTTCGCATCGACCTCCGTATCACCCGGGACGAATTCCAGCCCACGTCCGCCCGCATTGATCGCGATGCTGTTCACGGGCAGTGCCAGCGTGCCGACGTAGCCGCCATCGACGGCGAGCGTGCCGGCCACCACCTCGCCAGGCGCTGCGGTGCTCAGCAGATCGTTGACATGCTTGTCGCCATCAGCGGACGTGAAATCGATCCGGTCCAGCGACTCGAACAAGTTGTAGCCGAGGGATACGACCGGACCGTGCACGTCCGGGCCCGCATTGGCCTGGTTGTCGATGAACAGGCTCGAATACAGGACCGATCCAGCGGTCGCCGTGTCGATCGAGATCGCACCGCCATCGCCATCGGCCCGATTGCCCACGAAGGTGGACGAGATCACCGCCACGGCGCGGTCGCTGTGGATCGCGCCACCATCGTCATCACCGATATTGGCCAGGAAGGTGGCATTTTGGATGAAGGTCCCGTCGCCTCGCACGGCGATCGCACCACCATCCTTGCCCTGGTTGGCATGGAATGTCACCCGCTCGAGCACGGCATCGTCGCTGCGCGTGTACAGCGCGCCACCGTCGTTGTCCAGCGCCCGTTTGCGTTCGAACTGGACGTCGCTCATCCGCACGCTCGCGCCAGGGTTCTCGGCCGTGACCGCGCCGCCTGTGTGCCCGATCGCCGTATTTTCCTGGAACAGGCTGCGCGACACGCTCAGGTCCCCCCGGCTGTGCACGGCACCGCCGGAATCCTCGGCGCGGTTGCCGATGAACCGAACCTCGGTCAGGGTCGCCGCGCTGTCCTGCATGATCAGCAGCCCGCCGCCGTCGCCCTCCACGTCGCCGCCTGTCACGGTCAGGGACTCGAGCACCAGCGTCACGCCGGCATCGGCGACGTGCAGCACGCGGTCGATGCTGTCCTGGACGATCGTGGTGGTGTCGGCGGAATCGCCGCGAAGCGTCATCGACGTCGTCACGTCCAGGTCTCCGGCGCGGTTGAGCCCGCCGCCGATGCCATCGAGGGTCAGCCGGAAGACGCCCGCGCCGAGCCGGACGATGTGCTCGCCGGTATCGGTCTCCAGCGCACCGTCCCGGTTGATCGCGTACATCGCTTCGCGCAGGGTGACATCGGTGGCGCCACCGTCGATCTGGCTGAAGCCGAAGTCGGTGTCACGCAGTCCGTCGGTCATCGTCGTCACCTCGATGGTGCGCAACGTGCCGTTCCAGTCGGCCAGGGCATCGGCGACCTTCAGCGCCGTCGCGTCGATGTCACCGGTGCGCGATTCGAGTGCCCAGTCGCCACCGTTGCGCGCGTGCCCGGTGATGTCGTCGCTGGCGGCGACATCGGCCCCGGTCAGGCGAGCCAGCGTTGCGAGCGTGTTCAGGCCATGCTCGGTGCCGCCCAGATCGCAGGCCCAAAGCAGGATGTCCGCGTCCTCGTCCAGCGCCGCCGACCAGCCGCGCAGCTCGGCGGCGCGTTCGTGCAATGTCGCGGCATCGATGTGCTCGTCACCGAGCTGGATGCCCGCACCGTCGCCGTGGGCGAACACGTGCACCGCGAGCCGGTGCCCGCCCTGATCCAGGGCCTTCGAAATCTCGCCGATGGCATCGTCACCGGCATCGACCGCCAGCACGTCGTGCCCGTCCGCGCGCAGCGCATCGATCAGGGTGCCCGCATCCGGCACGCGCAGGTCGACCACCGACAAGGGGGCGGGCGCGGCGGCCCGGTCGTGCTCGGCACCCTCTGCCGACGGGGGCGGCGCGAGCCGCTCCGCCGACACGCCGTCGAGTGGCTCGACCAGCGTCTCCGGTGGCGCGGGCAGCAGCGCGCCGAGCACGTCCGCCGAGTACAGCACGCGCGGCTCGAGCACCTCGACGCCGAGGTCCGCGAGCGAACGTCGCACCGTGCGGGGCGGTGTCCGTCGGCGGGCGCGAGGTGATGGCACGGGACGACCCGCCCGTCAGGAGGCGAGGAAGTCGACGCTGCAACGCACCCCGGCGGGAATCTTCAGCTCCGGGTTGGGCAGCAGCAGCCGGACGCCGTAGGTGGCGCTGGCGGCATCCGCCACCGCATCGATGCGCCGCACGCTGGCCTCGAGCACCCGCCCCTCGAAGCCGGGCGCCTGCAACGTGACACCGGCCTTGGAGCCTGCGCGCAGTGCACCCAGGTAGTCGATCGGCACGATGACCTCGACGTGCAACGGATCGAGCTGCGCGATGCGGTAGACCGGCTCGCCGTCGACGAATTCGCCCGCACTGGCCAACCGCTCGATCACCGTCCCCTCGATGGGCGAACGCAGCTCGCGACGGGCCAGCACCGCCCGGGCGCGGTCCACCTCCAGCACGGCGACCCGCGAGGCTCGCTCTTCCTGCAGCACCTGCAGCCGTGCCACGGCCGTCTCGGTACGCACCTGGTCCAGCGCCTGGGCCGAGATCGCCGCCCCGCCGTCGAGCCGGTCGTTACGCTCCTGGGTGCGCTGGCCGAAGCCGGCCGCGATGCGCCGCAGCTCCACCGCCGAGACATCGGCGGCGTTCGCCTCGGCGATCGCGAGCGCGGCGGCCTCCACGCTGTCCTCCAGACGTGCCATCAATTCGCCGCGGCGCACGTAGTCGCTGCGATCGTGCGTCGTCTGCGCCAGCAGTCCGGGTGCGGCACTGCCCAACGCCACGCTCAGGCTGGGTTCCACCACGCAATCCATGTCCGAGAGCGTCTCGGGCGAGGCACCGAGCGGGGCGACCGCACCGGCCACCAGCAAGGCGACGCTCGTACCGATCCAGACCGGCAGGACCCACGGGCGCCGGTCCAGCGTCCGGGCGAAACGCCTGCGCTGCAAGAAAACTTGTCCACCACGTCGTGCATCCATGTCGTCAGATGGCCAGTCGTTCCAGGAAGAGTCGCCGTACACCGCGCCACCACCGCCGCGCCAGAGGCTCCGGGGGATGGTGGAACGTGACGTAGGCGCGCCCACCGAGACCGGCGACCCGCAGCTCGGCGGGCAATTCGAGCTCGATGTCGAACACGGGTCGCAAGGTCTGCAACCGTCCGGTATCACTTGCAACGGCTATGCCGCCCGTCCCGGTACCGGCCAGTGCCGCACTGGGCAACCGGTGTCCGGCCGAGGGCGACTCGCGAACGGTGCGCGCCGGATGACGCTGCAACGGCGCCTCGGCCAGCCTGACGCTGGCCCGGCTGGGGCCGCCGTGCCGCGTCCGGGCGAACTGGTGCTCCTGCAGGACGGCGTGCACCGTCAGCGCCCCGTCGTCGACCAGATGGCCGAGCACGGTACCGCGCTCGACGTACTGGCCAGGCAACGGCCCGGCAGCCGCCGGCACGAACTGCCCGTCCACCGTCGCGTGCACGTTCAGGGCATCGATGCGCGAGCGCAGCTCGCGCGAGCGCGCCAGCAGCGCACGCCGCTCGCCACGCAGCAGGCGGGCCTCGAGCGGATCGCTTGCAAGCGCGGCACCGATGGCGGCGTCGAGCGCAGCGGCACGGGCGTCGAGCCGGGCCGATTCGTCCTGCAACGCCGGTGCGTGCAACGTGACGATGCTCTGCCCGATGCCCACGGCACGCGTGCCTGGAAAGACCCGCAGCTCACCGGACTCGGGTGCGACCACCGCGATGCTCTCGGCCGGCCGGATCACGCCGGTCACCCGACTGCTCGCCGCCACCGGCAGCAACGTGATCGCCAGGGCGAGCGCCGAGAGCATCGCGGCCCCCGGCGCCGTTGCCGACCAACGGCGTCCGGCCAGCTCGTGCGAGGTCATCACCCAGCGCGAAAGACGGATCACCGGCTGCACGATCATCGGCCACAGCGCATACCCTGCGAGCACCACGCCGAGCAACGGCACGGTTTCCAGCAGCCACCAGGCGATCGTCACCATCACCACGTAGCGATACAGCAGCGAGGCCAGACCGTAGCCGGCCAACCAGCGCCGTTCGCGAGGGGGTGCCTCGTCGATGGCGTGCGCGATGCCGAACACCCGGCGCCGCGCCAGCGTGCGCCACCACGCGGCCGAACGGGCCGCCAGGTTCGGCAGCTCCAGCGCATCCTGCAGCAGGTAGTAGCCGTCGAAGCGCAACAGCGGGTTGGCGTTGAACAGCAGCGTCGAGACGCTGCCGGTCACCACGATCGCCAGCGCCGCCTCGCGCAGCACTCCCGCCTCGAGCACGCTCCAGCACAGCAACGCCAGCGCGGCGAGCGCGCCCTCGGCGAGCATGCCGGCCGCCGAGACCAGCATGCGATCGCGGCGGCGTCCGAACAGCGATGCATCGCTGGCATCGACATACGGCACCGGCATCAGCACCAGCAGCGCGATCCCGACCTCGTGCACCCGACCGCCGAAGCGCCGTATCGCCAGCGCGTGCGCCAGCTCGTGCACCGCCTTCATGCACGGCCAGACCAGCAGAAGCGACCACCAGCGGCGCGGCGTACCGGCCAGCGACGCCAGGTCCGCGAGCAGCCGCTCCTGGGAGGCGAACGCCACCGCCGCCGCCACCGCCATCGACAGGGCGACCAGCATCGCGAGCAGCCTCCCCGAGGGCAGCCGTGCCAGCGCCGGTTGCCAGCGATCGAGCCAGCGATCCGGATCGTGCAGCGGCAGCCGCAGGGCGAGCGGGTTCATCCAGCGGGCGCGGCGTCGGCGTTTCCCCCGCTCGCGGGCCCGCGCCACCAGCGGCGCGGTGTCTTCCGCCAGGCGGCAGTCGACCAGACCGGCACGCTCCAGCGCCGCGACACCGTGGGCGATCGCATCGAGATCGGCACGCGTGTCCAGCGTCTGCAGGCCGCGTGCGCATCGCGCCCGGTTCTCGTCGCCGAGGTGATCCGCGATCGTGGACGTCCCGTCGAATCGCTCCACCAGGCGCCACAGGGCGTCGCCGATGCGCACGTGCGAGCCGTCGAGTTCGTTGCGCACCACGACCCGGTCCTGAGCGCGCGCCGCCGCGTCCAGACGCCGGTCCGGCGACACCACCGCATGGGCATCGCGAATCCGTCGCCAGGGCTCGGACGCGCTCACCCGATCAGCCCGATGCGCCAGGCGAGAACGGTGAGCCGTTCGCGCAGGGCACGCGTCCACACCAGGGCCAGCGCGCCGTGTCCGGTGTCGATACGCGCCACCCCCTGCATGCCCGGGCGCAGCGACTCATCGGCGTCCACCAGCGTTGCCGCCATGCGGAACACGTTGCGACCGGGCTCGGCCACCGCGACCGGCTCGAGCTGTTCGAGGGTGGCTTCCCACACCTGCATCGGCAGGCTCGCCATGCGCAGCCGTGCCTGCAATCCCTGCTCGACCAGCCGAACGTCCCGCTCGTCGATCTCCAGCATCAGGCGCACGCGCCGGTCCGCGCCGAGTTCGAACAGGGTCTCGCCCGCCTGCACCGATGCGCCGAGCCGCTCGTCCAGCTCGCCGGCCAGCACCGTCCCGGTGAAGGGTGCGAGCACCCGACTGCGCTCCAGGCGTCGTTCGGCGGCGGACAGGTCGGCGAGCACTCCGGCGCGCTCGGCACGCAGCCGCCCGAGCGATGAACGATCGCGCACCGCCAGCGCACGCGACAGCTCCTCGTCCACCCGCAGCATCGCCTCGCGCAACGCGATCAGCTCGTCACGGGCCTGCCGATCGTCCAGCCGGGCGAGCAGCTCGCCCTGCTCGACACGGTCGCCGACACGCGCGTGCACCGCGAGCAGGTGACCCGCCTGGGCGGCGCCCACCACCTGGCGGTGCTCAGCCTCCAGCGTGGCGACCGCGGTGACGGTGTGTACCACGGGCAGCGCGCCGAGCAGGATCACGGCGCACACCGCGACCAGGGCTGTCGTCCGGCGCGGCGTGACGGCGTCGGTGAGCACCGTGGGCAGCATCCGGGGCAGCACCGGCACGCGACCGGCAGCGTCGCGCCAGGCATCGCGGGCGCGCTGGCGCCAGGGGCCATGGCGACGCGCCTCGATGACGAGCCACCCGGCAACGTCCGGCAAGGCGCTGCGCAGACCGACCAGCTCCCCCGATGCGAAGGCTCGCTCGCCGGGTCCACGCTCGAACAGCACGACCAGCCGTCCACCGTGCGCACCCGACAGCGTCAGGCAGGCCAGCGAGATCGCACCGCAGCCGTCGGCGTAGGCGTAGGCGGCGGCACCCTCGGCGTCGTCACCGCCGACATCCTGTCCGACGACCTGGTCGTCACGCGATGCCGCGTCCGGCCAGACGCGAATGCCGGCATCCCCCGCCGATGTCGCGCCCGCCGGCACCGACATCGCCTCCAGGCAGGCGGTCAGCCTCCGCACCGCCCGGCGGCGTTCGTCCAGCGTGGGCTGACCGGTCAGCGCACGGACGCGGATCGGCTCGCCCGGCCCGAGCGACAGGCCGATCGCGACCCGCCGGGCACCGATCGTGGCCGGCAACGATCCGGCCAGCGCGTGCGCGACCGCCTCGACCGTGCCGTCGCGCGTGATGGCTGCCAGCAGGGCCGGTGCCAGCCGTGCCTGAGCGCGACGTCGCGAGCGCACCGTGCGGGCAGCATCGAGCGTGTCGCAGGTATCCATGCGCGTTGCCGCGGCAACATGCGGGCCACAACCGGGGGCTACACTGGCCGGCCCTGCCCCGACCCCTGCCTGCAAGAGACGGCCTGCCATGAACGCACCGATCGCCGAACGCGCGAGTGCCGCCCCCCGGAACGACGTGTCCTCGCTGCTCGACACCCTGCGCGTCCGGCTCGGCGACGATGCGGTGCTGACCGGTGACGAGGTGGCCAACCGTGCCCGGCACGTCTGGGACGCACGCCCCCTGCAGGCGCTCGCCCTGGTGCGCCCGTCCGGCACCGAGGAGGTGTCGGCGGTGCTGGCCGCCTGCCACGCCGCCGGTTGCGGCGTGGTCACCCACGGCGGCACGACCGGACTGGCCGGTGGCATCGACAGCGCGCCGCACGAGATCGTGCTGTCGCTGGAGCGCATGCGCACGATCGAGCCGGTGGCCACCGGCGAGCGCACCGTCACCGTGCAGGCCGGCGCGGTGCTGGAGCGGGTGCAGGAGGCCGCTCGAGAGGCCGGGCTGCAGTTCGGGCTGGACCTGGGCGCACGCGGCTCGTGCACCATCGGCGGCAACATCGGCACCAACGCCGGCGGGCTGTCGGTGCTGCGCTACGGCATGATGCGCGAGCAGGTGCTGGGCCTGGAGGCGGTGCTGGCCGACGGCACCGTGGTGTCGTCGATGAAGGGCCTGCTCAAGAACAACACCGGCTACGACTGGACCCAGCTGATGATCGGCAGCGAGGGCACATTGGGGGTGGTGACGCGTGTGGTGCTCAGGCTGCGCCCGGCCACGCCGGTGGTGGCCACCGCCATGCTCGGTTGCGAACGCTTCGATCAGGTGGTCGGGCTGCTCGGCGCCCTGTCGCGCGATCTGGACGGCACGCTGAACGCGTTCGAGGTGATCTGGAACCCGTTCTACCGACTCAACACCGATGCGGCGCACGCGGATCACGTCGATGCCCCGCTCGGGCGCGATCACCCGCTGTACGTGATCGTGGAGAGCCGAGGCTGCGACGAGGGCACCACGGCACGCTTATCGGATGCGCTGGAGAACGCTCTCGAGGCGGGCCTGATCACGGATGCCGTGCTGGCCGGCTCCGACAGCGAGGGTCGGCGTCTGTGGGCGGTGCGCGAACAGATCGAGATCGCCCTGCGCCACGACCCGGTGTTCGTTTACGACGTCAGCCTGCCGATCGGGTGCATGCCGGCCTATCTGGACGAGGTCGAGGCGGCCCTGCGCGAGCGGTGGCCGGCGGTGAACTTCTACGCCTACGGGCACCTGGCCGACGGCAACCTGCACCTGATGGTCGCGCCCGGGGCGATCCGGCCCGGTGCCACCGCGCGCCACGGGCTGGGCGAGGCGAGCGAGGCCACGCTGGCGCAGGAGGCGACCAGCGATCGCATCGTGTACGACCCCCTGCGCGCGCTCGGCGGTTCGGTGTCGGCCGAGCACGGCATCGGCACCAAGAAGAGGCGCTGGCTGGCGCACAGCCGAAGCGCTGCGGAGCTTGCGCTGATGCGCACGCTCAAGAACGCGCTGGACCCGGCCGGCACCCTGAATCCCGGCAAGCTGTTCTGACGCATGCTGGAGGTCGCGGGGCTGGTACTGCCCCTGTTCTCGCTGGTGCTGCTCGGCTTCGTCGCCGGCAAGCGGATCGGGCTGCCGGTCGAGGCGCTCGGCTGGCTCAACGTGTTCATCGTCTACGTCGCGCTGCCGCCGCTGTTCTTCAAGCTGCTGTCGACGACACCGGTGGAGGAGTTCGCCAACGGTGCCTTTCTGCTGGCCACCACCGGCACCACCTTCCTGGTGTTCTGCAGCTGCGTGATCGTGGCCCTGTTGCTGCGCCGCGGCCTGCGCATCGCCACCGTGCAGGGGTTCGCCGGTGCCTACGGCAACATCGGCTACCTGGGCCCGCCGCTGGCGATCGCCGCGTTCGGCCCGGCCGCGGGCGTACCGGTGGCGCTGGTGTTCTGCGTCGACAACGCGATGCACTTCACGTTCGCACCGCTGCTGATGGCGCTCGGCGGCGGTGAAGGCGCCGAACGCCCCAAGCTCCTCCCGCTGCTGGGCGGCATCCTGAAGAAGATCTTCACCCACCCGTTCATCATCGCCACGCTGGTGGGCGTGGCCGCCGCCTTCACCGGATTCAGGCCGGCCGCCCCGATCCAGACCATCATCGACACGCTGGCCAACGCCGCGGCCCCCTGCGCGCTGTTCGCGATGGGCGTCACCGCCGCCATCCGGCCGCTGAAGCGCATCCCGCTGGAGCTTGCCTGGCTGATTCCGGTCAAGCTGGTGGTGCACCCGCTGCTGATGTACGCGGTGGTCAGCCGGGTGCCGGGCATCGAGCCGCTGTGGTTGCACGCCGCGGTGCTGCTCGCCGCCCTGCCCTCGGCCACCAACGTGTTCGTGATCGCCCAGCAGTACGGGGTGTGGGAGGAGCGCGCCTCCAGTGCAGTGGTGATCTCCACGCTGCTCTCGATCGCAAGCGTCACCGGCTGGCTGTACGCGATGAAGATCGGCCTGATCTGATCGTCACGATCCGGGCCGACAGCCCTCGACCGTCAGCCCCTGATCGTCAGCGGCAGCCCTGCCACCACCAGGTCCACCCGTCCGCAACGGGCGGCCAGCCGCTGGTTCAGGCGCCCCTGCTCGTCGCGAAAGCGTCGCCCCAGCGGCGTGTCGGGCACCAGCCCGCTGCCGACCTCGTTGGACACCAGCACCACCGGAACCGGGCAGCGCTCCAGCGCGTCGAGCAGCCGGTCGGCGGCCACGGCCACATCCCGGTCGTGATGCATGAGGTTGCCCAGCCAGACCGTCAGGCAGTCGATCAGCACCACGTCGGTGCCGGGCGGGGACGGCGCCGCCTCGAGCGTTTCGTGCAGGTGCAGCGGGCACTCCAGCGTGCGCCAGCCCGTCCCCCGCTCCCGCCGGTGCGCCTCGATGCGCTCGCGCATCTCGCCATCGAACGGCTCGGCGGTGGCGATGAACAGCCGGTTCGCGCCGCGATCCTCGGCCAGCGCCAGCGCGTGCCGGCTCTTGCCCGAGCGTGCCCCGCCGAGAACGAGCGTCGCGGCGTGGGAGTTTGAGGGTATGCTCACGGCGCGACGCGGTTCCGTTCGTTCGGATGAAAAGGGAACGGAGTGAGATGCTCCGGCTGCCCCCGCAACTGTAAGTCATGAGGTTCCGGCTGCACGCCCACTGAGCGCACCGCTCGGGAAGGGAGCCGGGTCCGGGCCGCGAGAGCACGCTCTCGCGGCCCGCATGACGAGCCAGGAGACCTGCCCGTCGCACGAATGTCTCGCCGGACGGGGTGTGCCGGGCGTGTCGCGAGTCGTGCGCCCGGCATGTCGTCCGGACCCGCACGGCTGGTTGGCCGTCGCTTCCTGATCCGTTTCCAACGATCAGTCAGACGACGACGGACAGCGACGGTGCGATCGGACGCGCGATCACGGGCACGAAGCCGCAGGGCATCACGACGTCGTGCCCGGGTATCACGCCCGCCCGGACTGCGTTGGCTGGCCCGGCTGCTCGTCGCCACCGCGTTCGCCTGGAGCGCACAGGTACAGGCTCAAGCAGGGGCACCTGCACGGGAATCGTCGGACCCGGCAACGTCCCCGACACCATTCGACGGCATCGAGATCATCGCCGACGAACCCGGTCCGGGCGAGGTCGTCACCGAGGACCACACCGGCACCCGCACCCGCATCGATGCCCGGACGCTGCAGCGGCGCGACGTCACGCTGGGCGACGTGCTGGCCCGCGAGACCGGCGTGCAGCGGCGCAGCAGCGGCGGGTTCGGCAGCTTCGCCTCGATCACCGTGCGCGCCGCCAGCGCGGCGCAGACCGCCGTGCTGCTCGATGGCATCCGGCTGAACAGCGCCGGCTCGCCGGTCGTGGACCTGGAGACGCTGGATCTCCTGTCGCTGGACGGGATCGATGTGTACCGCGGCATCACGCCGATCGAGTTCGGCGCCGGTGCCATCGGCGGTGCCGTGGCGCTGAGCACGCCACGGGTGGCAGCGGATGCGCCGCCGCGGGTGCACCTGGGGATCGCTGCAGGCAGCTTCGGCCTGACGCGGGTGGAGGGCGCACGCATCGCGCGCGACGGTCGCTGGGACAGCGTGCTGAGCGCCTCGTTCACGCGCGCCGACAACGACTTCCCCTTCGTCGACGACAACGGTACGCCGTTGAACGCGGCGGATGACCGGCGCGAGCGGCGCAACAACGCCGACGCGCAGCGGGCCAGCCTGCTGGCAAAGCTCGGCACCGCCCACGGCAACGGCGCGCGCACCGACCTGCTGCTGCAGCTGGGCGCGCGGCGCCTCGGCGTGCCGGAGTTGCGCAACCGGCCGGACAACACGGCCAGCTTCGACACCGGCACCGCCCAGCTGCAGCTGCGGCACGCGCACGAACCGCTCCCGGACTGGCAGGCTGCGCACACCGCCTACCTGCATGGCCAGCGGGATCGCTACGACGATCGGCTGAGCCAGGTCGGCCTGGGCCGCCAGGACACCAGCACCCGCAGCCGTACCCTGGGCCTGGACAGCGCCTGGTCGCGCGCCCTGGGTGCGGGCGAGCTGGGCGTGAAGGCGGAGCTGCGCCGCGAGACGCTCGCCGGGCGCGATCGGCTGGCGGACACGCGCAACGTCGACGCGCGGCGCGATCGACTCTCGCTCGGCGCCCGCTACAGCGCCTGGTTGCCCGGTGGCCGCTGGGTGCTGGCCCCGGCGCTGACGGTGCGCCGCGATGCGGACCGGTTCGACGTCGCCGCCGACGACGGTACCGGGGATCGGGACGAGGTGCGGCGCGGTGACACCGACCTGTCACCGGCCATCGGCATCCGGTTCGATCAGGACGACGACACCAGCTGGCACGCCAGCCTGTCGCGCTACTCGCGCCAGCCGGCCTTCGCCGAGCTGTTCATCGATCGCGGCCTGGTGCGTGGCAATCCGGACCTGGCCCCCGAACGGGGCGTGAACCTGGACGCGGGCATCGAACGACGTTTCGGTGCGGTGGCCGGTGGCGGCCCGGACGCGGTACCGCGCACGGCGAACGGCTCGCTGTCGGTCAACGTGTTCGCCAGCGAGCGCCGCGAGCAGATCGTGACCGTGTTCGATGCGCGCGGCGTGGGCCGGGCCGAGAACGTCGGCGAGGCGCGCGTGCTGGGCGTGGAGCTCGCTGTACGGGCGGATCCGACACCGCGCTGGTCGCTGAGCGCCAACCTCACCCTGCAGGACGCCGCCAACCGCTCCGACAACCCGGTGTTCGACGACCGGCAGTTGCCGGGCGAGGCACGTGTCGCGGGCTTTCTCGGCGCAAGCTTTCGCCCCGCGCCGCACTGGCGCGTGCGGCTCGAGGCCGACACGCTGCGCAACCGCTACTACGACACCGCCAACAAGCGCGCCGCCCGCGACAGCACGCTGGTCAGCGCAGCCGTGGAACACGCCACGCGCCGCTTTCGCACCACCTTGTCCCTCACCAACCTCGGCGATCGCAACGTCGAGGACTTCAACGGCTTTCCGCGACCCGGTCGCGCAGCGCTGCTATCCCTTCGCTACACCCCTGGAAAACGCCCTTCGTGAAGATGCCTCTCCCCTTCGACGGCCCCCGTGCCCGCCCCACCCTCACCGCCCTGCTGATCAGCGCGACCCTGACATTGGGCGCCTGCTCGAACGACGATGACGATGGAGCGAGCGGCCCGGACATGCCCGGAAACACGCTTGCCCCCGACGACACACCCGACGGCACAACCGAAAACACACCCGACGACACACCCGACGACACACCCGACAACACCGATGATCCCGACACGGCGGGCGATCCGCTCGGCAACGGGCCGGACGGCGCGGCGCTCGCCTTCGTCTCCAGCGCCGCCTTCGACTTCACGGCCGGCCAGATCGAGCGGCTGGACCTCGGCAACGAGTTCGCCTCCACCGGCACCACGCCTGCAACAGGATCCGACATCCGCGTCGCCACCGACGGCACGGATGTCTACGAGATCGGTCGTTTCAATCTCGACACGCTGACCCGCTTCGCGACCGACGATCTCGACGATCCGGTGTACCAGTACTCGGTCAACGGCGAGGAGAGCACCGTCAATCCCTACTCGATCGTGTTCCTGAACGAGAACAAGGCCTACGTCATCCGTCGCAACAGCCCGCTGCTGTGGGTCGTCGATCCGTCATCCGACACCGAGGCCAACTTCCTGCTGAGCACCATCGACCTGGGCGCCTACGACGGTGATGCGAAACCCGAGATGAGCGATGCGGTGATCGTGGACGACAAGCTGTTCGTGCTGATGGAGCGGCTGGACGACGACTTCGCACCGAGGCAGAACGGCTACGTGGCTGTGATCGACACCGACACCGATACCGAGATCGACACCGGCGAAGGTCAGGACGGGCTGTTCGGCATCGCGCTGCAGACCAGCAACCCGGCCGGGCTGCAGTACCTGGAGGAGAGTGACGAGATCTACGTGGTGGGCCGCGGCAACATCTTCGGCAACGAGGCGGTCGAGGCCGATCCCTACAACGGCGGCATCGAGACGATCGATCCGGATACCTACCGCAACGACCTGCTGCTCGACGACGGCACGACGGATGACAACGACGACTTCTTCGTCGATGCGCTGGTCATCTCGCCGACCAGGGGTTACGTGCTGACCTACGCAGGCTTCCGGGTCACCACGCTGCGCACCTTCAACCCGATGACCGGCATGCTGGACGAGGCACCGGTCGAGGGGCTGGTCGACCAGGACATCTCAGTGCTGGCGCTCGGCCCGCAGGAGCGGTTGTGGGTCGGCATCAACGGCGCGGCGGACTCGGGAGCGGGCTCGGGATTCCGGCTGCTCGACCCCAGCGACGGCAGCGTACTGGTGGAGCGGGTGGCGACCGAGTTCAACCCGAACGGCATCGTGTTCATCGAACCGTCCGGCACCACGGCGCAGGCCCGGAACGTCACGACGCGGTAACCGCCGCATCGAGAGGCTGCCGTGCGCGACGCGCCGCTGCTGGCGGGGCTGTCGATCGCCCTACTGGCACTCGCCTTCATCGGCCTGTCGCTCGGTGCCGAATCGATCGGGCTGAGGGCGGCCGTCACGCACCTGTTCACCGCACCAAGTTCGATCGATGCGGTGATCCTGAGAGAGATCCGCCTGCCGCGCGTGGCCATCGCGGCGGTGGCCGGTGCCACGCTCGGCCTGGCCGGGGCGGCGATGCAGGGCCTGCTCAGGAACCCGCTCGCCAGCCCCGGGCTGATCGGCAGCTCGGGGGGTGCGGCGCTCGGAGCGGTAACGGTGCTGTATTTCGGCGGGCAGGCGCTGCACCCGCAGCTGGTGCCGCTGGCCGGCATGGCCGGCGCGCTGCTGGCGACCGCCGTCGTGTGGCTGCTGGCCGGGCGCCAGGCCGACATCACCACGCTCATTCTCGCCGGTGTCGCGGTCAACGCCTTCACCACCGCCCTGCTGTCACTGCTCCTGAACCTGGCACCCAGCCCGTTCGCGGTGCGCGAGCTGCTCTACTGGACCCTGGGCGACCTGTCCGACCGCTCGTTGCCGGACCTGTGGCTGATGCTGCCCTGCACGTTGCTCGGCTGGGGGCTGCTGCTCGGCACCGGTCGTGCGCTGGATGCGCTGTCGCTGGGCGAGCGCACCGCGCAGAGCCTGGGCGTGCACGTGGTCCGCCTGCGCTGGCGGTTGTTCATCGGCACCGCCCTGGCGGTTGGCGCCGCGGTCGCCACCACCGGCACGATCGGCTTCATCGGCCTGGTGGTGCCGCACCTGCTGCGCCCGCTGGTCGCGCACGAACCCGGCCGGCTGCTCGGTGCGTCCGCGCTGGGCGGCGCCTGCCTGCTGATGGCGGCCGACATCGGCGTCAGGCTGATTCCGGGCGACACGCCGCTCAAGGTCGGTGTACTGACCGCGCTGGTCGGTGCGCCGTTCTTCGTCATGCTGATCCTGAACGCCCGTCGGCACACGGTGTCCGGCGCATGAACCGATCCGGGCCTCGCCAGGCCGGGCCTCGCCAGGCCGGGCCTCGTCAGGCTACGCCCCGCCTGAAGGCTCACCGTCTGGTCAGACGCATCGGCACGCGAAACACCGTCGACGGCATCGACGTGGCGCTGCACTCCGGCGAACTGGTCGGGGTGGTCGGTCCCAACGGGGCCGGCAAGTCGACCCTGCTGGCGATGCTGGCGGGCCTCGTCCCGGCCGACGAGGGACACGTGGACCTCGACGGACAGCCCCTGCTGGGGCTGCCCGATGCCGAGCGCGCCCGCCGTCTCGCCTGGCTGGAGCAGCAGGCCACCGTGCACTGGCCGATCAGCGTCGAACGCGTCGTGGCGCTGGGCCGCACGCCGTGGCTGCAACCGTGGCAGCGACCCTCGGCCGAGGATCGCGAGCGGGTCGAGGCGGCCCTGCTCGCCACCGACTGCCTCGGCTTTCGCGAGCGCACCGTGTCGACCCTGTCCGGCGGCGAGCGCACCCGCGTGCTGCTGGCGCGCGCCCTGGCCGGGGACCCGCAGGTGCTGCTGGCCGACGAACCGATCGCGGCCCTGGATCTGGCGCACCAGCTGCAGACCCTGGAGCTGCTGCGCGGCTGCGCGGACGGCGGCATGTGCTGTGCGGTGGTGCTGCACGACCTGGCCTACGCGACCCGTTACTGCGACCGGCTCTACCTGCTGCACGAGGGCCGGCTGCACGCCAGCGGCACCCCGGACCGCGTGCTGACCGAGGCCGCCTTCGCCGATGTCTACGGCGTGCAGGTGGCACGCGGTGCGCAGCCGGTGCCATGGCTGGCACCGCTCAGGCGACGGGCGGACCCGCCGGTGCGCTGACCTGCGGCGCGCCGTGCCGCACCCGCGACGCCAGCCGGCGCGCCAGCGGCACCATGAGGCCGGCCGCCACCAGGCAGTACGCCGCCATGTACAGCAACTGGCGTTCGAAGCCGACCCCGGCATCGATCGCCCAGCCGGTCAGCCCCGGGCCCAGCGCCGAGGCGAACACCATGCCGGCGAACACCACCGCCCGGATGGCCCCGAGGTGGCGGGTGCCGTACAGCTCGGGCCACACCGCACCGAGCACGCTCGACGAGATGCCGTAGGACACGCCGAGCAGCGCCATGAACCACCAGGCGGTCGCGGGCGTTTCACCGATCGCCAGCACCGCGCAGGCCACCCCCAGCGGCAGCAGGAAACCGGGCAGCAGGCGGCACGCGCCGAGCGCATCGATGACCCGCCCGCTGGCCAGGCCCGAGACGATCGTCACCAGCGCCAGCAGCACGAAGGCCGACGGGAAGGCCGACGCCTGCCAGCCCTTGATCTCGCCTAGGTGCACCTGGTGGAAGAACGTCGAGGTACCGATGAAGGCCGGCGCGAGCACCGCGCACAGCAGCGGCGCGAAGGCGCGGTCGCGCAGCGCCTCGGCGCGCGTCCACTGCCGACCGCGTTCGGGCGCACCGCCACCGCTGCCCTGAGGGGTGCGCGATACCGCCCAGAACATGCGCAGCAACGGCCACGCCACCAGCACCAGCAGCGCCGCCGCGCCCACCCACACCAGCCGCCAGTCCACCAGCGGCAGCAGGAACACCACCAGCACGGGCAGCACGCCCTCGCCGAGCTGGTAGCCCAGCGATGTGATCGACACCGCCCGCCCCCGGGTGGCGTCGAACCATCGGCCCATCGCCGTCATGGCCACGTGCGACATCATCCCCTGGCCGAACAGGCGCAACGCGTAGATCGCCACCACCAGTCCGACCACGCTGCGGCTGATCGCCATCCACAGGCAGGCGCACGCCAGCGCGACGACGACCCACGAGGCGACCCGGGTCGTGGGGTGGCGATCCACCACCCGCCCCAGTCCGATCAGCGTGACGGCGCTGCCGAGGGTGGCGATCATGTAGACCGCTCCGAACCCACCGTGACTCAGCCCGTAGGCGGCGCGGATCTCGCCGGCGAACAGCGACACGAAATAGGTCTGCCCGCTGCCGGAGAAAAACGTCAGCAACACGCCTCCGGCCAGCCAGCGGCGGTTGTCGACAACGAAGGAGGTCTGAATCACCGGCCTGATCTCGTGGAAGCCGTCGCACCGCACCGCCCGCTCGCGGCAGCGCGTTCGCGAGGGCCCGTTCACGGGATCGGCGGCGTGACCGGCCGCAGCTTATCGCGTTCACGGACGGTGTCGGGACCTGCACGCCGGAACCGTCCATCGGTCCGCGAACCGGGCAGGTACCGGCCGCCCTTTTCCTGGAGGCGCGACCGGAGTCCTGGAGCCTGTCGGCGAAAAACCGGTGCAAGGCGCGGGGGTCGGGAAGCACCGACACCGGTTCGAGACGCGGAAATGGCACGACCGGCGCGCACCCCACCCGAATCCGTTATCATCGTCCGTCAGGTCAAGCATTCGTCACGAACTGCCGCCATACGAACACCTGTCGCCGTGCCCGCCCGGCTCGACGAGGCGCACGGAGGCCCATTCAAGGTAGGTCGCGATCAAGCAAGGTCGCGATCGAGCAAGATCACGATCAAGCAAGGCCACGATCAAGGGCCACGATCACGATGGCCATCACCACAACGGCCAGCATGCCGCCACCCACGATCCCTTCCGCCCACCTTGCCTCTCCGCGCCTGCCGGCGCGCTCGTCGGTGCACCTTTCGACGCCACGCACCGGCCGGCGATCCGGTTCCGGGCGACCAGCGGGGCATTGTCGAACGTACAGGCTGCACACATGACAGGCTGCACATGCAGCGCTGCACATGCAGGCTGCCAAGGCCTTTTCCTGACGGGCGCGTCCCGCACGCGTTCGCGCTTTCACTGCCAAGAGAATCCTACGTGAGTCAGACCGACAGCGAACAACAACTGAGAATCTGGAAGGACCTCGCGATCAGCAAGCAGATGCTGATGAACGAGGCCGCCACCGCACTGGAGCTGGACAGCGAGTTCACCGCCGAC
>Ga0115031_1000884_pt1 | contig 22016 bp, 19 predicted proteins | sample Maine_Asex4_meta_FD_87301 | JGI IMG/M metagenome (GOLD analysis project Ga0115031, IMG submission 87301) | Marine algal microbial communities from Maine, USA - Maine_Asex4_metaG | ecosystem: Host-associated > Algae > Red algae > Unclassified | place: Maine, USA | collected 2015-01-05
CCATCTGGTTCAACCGGTAAGAATGATGCCAATGGCACAGTTCGTCAGACTTGGGTGATATACCTGCTCCCCTTTCTTGAGCAAAGTGCTTTGTCTGCCCAAGTTGACTATCAACTGGCCTTTCACGTGGCACCCAACACTATTCAAAATACGATGGATGGAACGACCGGACAGCAAGTACCCATGTTTCTCTGTCCTTCGGATTCTGGAAATCCCAATCAAGACGATCCGAGTACACCGTATCAGCGAACGCGTGGTAACTATATTGTCAATTGGGGCAATGCAATTTATCCCAAGGGTGGCGGAGCGACCAGCTCTTTTGTTATGCCCGTAGGCGGTCTTGCTCCCTTTTCTTATGTTAATGGAAACCGCGGCACGCCAGGCAAAGTCGGGTTCGGCAGTATGAATGATGGAAGCTCAAATACGCTCATGATGTCGGAGGGTTTGCTTCCTGTAAGTGCCAAAGACGAAGATTGGCGGGGCGACATTCACAACGATGACGGCGTTTTCCGTTTTCACACCATCAACCCTCCCAACAGTAGCGTACCCGATGTAATTAACTTCAGCGTGAGTAACGGAGACCCCTTACAGCCGGTCGTGAAAGGATTGATGGGTGAGTGTTCTGCACGCAGTCGACATTCGGGCGGTGTCAATGCGTCGCGCTGTGACGGTTCGGTCGGTTTCTTCACAAGTGACACTTCACCAGATGATTGGTCAGCGTTAGGTACCATGAATGGCGGAGAGGTGGTGAATCCACTTGAGTAAGCAAGAATTTAGCATTACGAACAAGATTTTCCTTGTACTCGCTATCGCGTGTATGCCTTTGGTTGTCGGGTGCACTGGCGGCAATGGAGATGTCGGAAGAGTTATGGGGACGGTGACGGTTAATGGAGAACCGGCTGCGAGCGGCGCTCTTACGTTCGGTCCGCTTGACCGGAAATCGCCAAAAACGGGAGCAACAATACTCGAAGACGGAAAATACGAGGCGGATGTAGCGATCGGTAGATCGAAAGTCGAGATCTCAATTCCCGTTGTCGTTGGTCAGGAAAAGAGATACGACGCGCCGGACAGTCCGCTGATGGATGTCACGAGAGAATCGCTTCCATTCAAGTACAACCGCAAAACGGAACTTGAAATTGATGTCGTTAGCGGCACCAATGAAAAGGACCGGGAATTAACAACTAAAAAGAGCGAATAGAGTAGTTGACCATAACGATAGGTGCATTAAAAAGGCGGTTGAACCAAATAATAGCGTGGTACGATTCTGGGAGGCGATTCCATTAAGTCTTCACTTTACGAAGTGAAAAGTTGATTTTCGCTTCAGCGAACTGTTGTAAATGATGCAACAAGCTGTCACACTAAAACGGCACGTGGAATTCAGCTTTGGGTTTTGGTACCCGTTTTTTCTTGATTGGACAACATGCTCTCTTTGAATAAAGCTGTTGTGACTGAATCGTCTGGTCGTTTTAAAGGCCAAGATTGGCAGCAGCTGATCGATGCTGCTCGGGAAGGTTGCGACGTTGCTCTAGGCGAAATTTTCTCAAGAACAAGAGGTTATCTGTTGCTGGTCGCAAACCACCGGCTTGATAGTGGGCTGCTGCACGCCAAGTTTGGCGCATCTGATGTGGTGCAGCAAACTCAGATGGAAGCTTACGAAAAATTCGACCAGTTCTGCGGAGGGTCCGAGGCCGAGTATCGCGCTTGGATCAAGCGAATTGTGGTTAACAACGTTATCGATGCTTCAAAGCGATACACGAATACGCAATCCAGAGATTGTTGCCGTGAGGTACCTATAGAGTCCTCAGTTCATCCGTTTGATGTTTTGCAACTAACCGCCAGCACGATCATGAGCCGCCGTGAAAGTGATCATGAATTGGAACGAGCGATTCGAAAACTGTCGCCCAGGCAGCAGCAGGTGATTCGTTTGAAGCACCGTTTCGGATATGGCTACGCGGAAATCGCTATTCAGTTGCAGATCTCAGAATCGGCGGTCCGTCTGACATGGTCTCGCGCAATCAATCATTTAAAAAACCTGCTTGCCAATTCCGGTGCCTGACCGTGCAATATCCCAACGAAGAAGATAATCCCAGGCCAGCGGAGGATGAAGGTTCGGCGATTGACGAACGTTTGAGAAAGCTTTGGTCAAGCGGTTGTCTTTTTGAGCCTATCGCAGCCAGCGATAACGCCGGTCAGATGATCGCTCAATACAGGATTCGCGCACGTTTGGGTGCCGGAGCGTTTGGCGTTGTCTACCTTGCCGATGATACCGCCCACAATCGGCCCGTAGCCATTAAGTTGCCACGGCCCGAAGTTCTACTCGATGAATCTAAACGCGAACGTTTTCTGACCGAATCGAATTTGATTTCTCAATTGAGTCACCCCGGAATCACCGAAGTATTCGAAGCTGGGTTTGATGGGCCAACGCCTTTCATCGCGACTGAGTGGTGCAATGGTCCGGATTTGTCAGTCTGGCTGGCCGATCGTCAGAGTGAAGGTCTTCCATTGCCGACCTGGCAGGAGGCTGTTGAATTCGTTGCCGCTGTGGCTGACGCCGTCGATCACGCTCATCAACGCGGGATTGCACATCGAGACTTGAAACCAGCCAATATTCTGCTTTCCTATTCCGCTGCACAAGATCCAGTCGTTGCGAATCTGAGTCACTACTCGCCCAAGGTGGTCGACTTTGGCTTGGCTAAATTGACCGATCCAATGTTGAGCACCACCGCATCGAGTTTGCTGGTGGGCACGCCAATCTACATGGCTCCTGAGCTGATCGCTGACAGTGTAACGGTTCAGAAAAACTCAGATATCGCAGCTGATATTTACAGCCTTGGCGTGATTCTGTTCGAGCTGTTGACGGGGCGTCCACCGGTTGCCGGAGACACTTACTTTGAGATCCTAAAGAACATTCGCACCGCACCGCGATTGCGTCTGTCTGTGTTTCGCAAGGGGTTGCCTCGGCAACTGGAAAAGATCTGTGCTACGTGTTTGAGCCGGAACCCTGCTGCCCGTTACGCATCTTCAGAAAGTTTGGCGTTAGATTTGAGACGCATTGTTGCGGGACAACCGATGCAGGTTCGCCCGATCAGTCTGTTTAAGCGATACCAGTTCTGGCATGCGAACCAAGATTGGTTGCAAACGTCAGGCCGGTTTTCTTTGTCGTACTGCGTTTTGCCGATGGCCTGGTTTGTACCGACAGCGATTTCGTTTGCGTTTTTCGCTGTGGTTTCGAGTAAGAGCTATTCTCAAATGCTCCCAATGGCAATCGGGATTTTTGTTTTTTCTTTGTTAATCCCGGCGATCTTTGCAGCGTTTTGCTTGAAGGGAGAGCGGTGGGCCGCTTGGGCCGGCGCGTTAATCAACTTGCCTAAAGTTGTATCTGCAATCCCCGGAATGTTTGGGGCTCCACTGCCGTTTCGCGCATATTATGAAAACTACAGTCCCTATCTCTGTTTTACGGTGCATTTGTTCACTTTTGTTTGTGCCGCCAGCAAGCTGCTGTTGTATCTGTTCGCGATTCAATCGTTCTGGATACGCGGACGAAGCCGAGCTTGAATCTAAACAGGGTTGAAAATTGGCTCGACACGTTCAGCTCGATCGGTCGAAGCGCCGGCGGATACGTTGCCAGTCGCCCAACCACCAGCAAACCGCCTGTCCGGCGAAGAGGATTGCCAACAGCGAAAACGTGGTCACTCGTGCTCCCGAGTGTTTTTGATACCAGCCGGGGGCGAGCGACGGTGAAAGAGCCAGTGAAAAGCACAGTCCGATCCACACGCAAAGCATTGTCATCACGGCCCACCATGCGACACGTGGCAACGACTGCCGCGCGTTACGCCATGCTGCGAATGCAATTCCTAACTCGATCGGAGTCGTAATCATCAGATGCGATCGAGTGGCTTCCCACATTTCGGTGGGCGTCCAATCGGATTCTGACAGAATGATCATCAGTACACCGCCAAAGGCGAATGCAATCCTCAGCGCGGAGATCGCGATAACGGCCATCATCGCTTCACGGACGCGCGAGGGCTTTAACGTCCAGTTTAGTACGCTTCGAAGTCGACTAAGTCTTCTGGAGTGAATCGGCTGGCCAGCGACATACCGAGTCAACTCGTTGGCTAGCTCGTCAGAGGAATCAAAACGATCGGCCGGTGATTTTTCAAGGCACTTTAAGCAGATCGTCTCGAGGTCGCGATGAATTTCCGGCCTCTGTTTGGTGATCGAGACCGGCACATCATCTCGCAGTCGCTGTAACACGCCGGGATAGCTTTCCGCTTCAAACGGAGCGACGCCGGTCAACATTTCATACAGCACTGCCCCTAAAGAGAAAATATCCGAACGGGGCCCAACCTTACCGGAATGACCCTCCGCCTGTTCGGGGGACATGTAATTTGGCGATCCGATCAGCAAGCTGGATGTCGTCTCACGGACAGCCTGCTGCTGAAGGCGCGCGAGGCCGAAGTCCGTCAATCGCGGCGAGAATTGGTCGAGTGTTCTGTTAGGTTTTGGGTGCGTTGAAGCAATTGGATTCGTTAGTTGTGCTTCATCTTTGTTGTGGACGAGAATGATGTTGGCCGGTTTAAGGTCTCGATGGACGATTCCCTGCTGATGGGCGTAGCTGACAGCGGCTGCAATGCGACCCACCAACCGAGCGGCAGCTATCGGAGAGATTTGCGTTGCATCGTTTTGTTCCAACCATTCCATCAGATTTGGGCCATCGCAAAAGGCGGACGCAATGTAGGGAGTGCCGCCGTCAAGGTTGGCTTCGTAGACGGGAACGATCAGCGGATGGTGCAGTTTGGCGGCCAACGTCGCCTCGCTGCGGAATCGTTTGAGTTTCTCGGAATTGACCATCACTTCGGGACGAGGGACCTTGAGTGCCACGAAGCGATCAAGTTGGATATCCCGGGCGAGATAGACAACGCCAAACCCACCGCTGCTGATGGCCCGCTCGATCGAATACTGACCAATCCGAAACCCAGCCTCCATTAGTGAGTAGCTTGCCAATACCGGTGAAGCTTGGGTCGATAGGAGATTGTCCAGTCTTGTGAGCAGTTTGGCCTCTTCCGGATCGTTGGAAGAAGATTCCCAGTCGCCGTTGTTGGCATTGGGTTGGGGAGGATCTGAATTCATAGTTCAAATGCCAGATGGGATGGCGTGAGGAGTTTTGCGAATTAGGACTGTAGCACAGAACTATCGCAGTAGGGGCTTTTCACCCGAACGGATGCAGAACGCAGTGGCAGCCTTTGTGAGCCTGTCGCTAAAGAAAGTCTCTCGATTACCACTGCAAAAGTTCGCCAGAAACTCAGTTGAGACCTTAGTCGATTCGCTTTCTATACAAACTTTCAAATCATTTTATGAAAATTCTGTTTTCCTTGTTGCAGAACTCGGCTCCTTCACGCCTTGTTGGATGAGGCGATGGTCTTGTTGCAAAACGAGCGTTTCAAATCGCCTTGATGTTAACGGATGTCGAATTTTAGAAATCATCATCTTTGAGTGATTAGCGCCCGAACGTCCGGTGCCCACGTGAAGCAGATGGTTCACATTAAGTCCCTAACAAACAGGCCGCTCGATGGTGCTAATTCAGGAAGAAATAGGGCGGTGTTTGTGAATGTGATCGACAACACATGGAAGTGGCACGAAGGCCCCGGCCAGCAATTGGTTTCGGAAGCTCAATGGGAAATAGTTTCATCGCTGCTGAAGCTGTCTGATCGCGAACAGCGAGTTTGTCGCTTGTTGATGGATGGCTGCACTCGTGATTCGATTGGAGATCAGTTGGGCATCAAAGGACGCACCGTGCGTCAGTACTTGGAGCAGTTGCATGTGAAACTGCGTGTCGACAACCGCGTCAGCCTCGTGCTGCGAATCATTCAGATGCGTGATTCGATTGTGCCCTGATCGGGTGATTAGGTATGCCATCATTAGGAATCAAACAGAATAATTTTTTAAGCATATTTGAAAAACGGAGAGAAACATGTCAGATCGTAAATTGCTTGTTTGTGTTTTAGCTATCGGCATCGCCACGCTTGCCTGCCAATCAGCCGATGCCCAGTGGTGGAAAGACGTGAAAAGGGAAGCGGGTAACGTAGCATCAACGGCTAAACGGGGGGCGAGTCAGCTAAATACGAACATCAGCAAAGCCTCGCCCAATGGGATTTCAACTGGAAAAATTAGCCCTTTCAGCAAGAATGAAAATTACTCGTATTTAGGTAGAACGGATGGGTACACTAAGTCGTCTAGCAGACAACGTGAGCGAACGAAGATTTACGTAGGTGAGTCCCAACAGGTAACAATTCCTAAAACCAACGTTTTAAGCATCGAGGCTCAGAGGCGAAAACAAGAGTTAGAAAGGCAGCGGCAAAACCAACAGGCAACGATTCAGCGCAATCAACAAACGGCTCAGCTTCTCGCGGCGGGAATTGGTGCCATTGGGCAAAGTATACAGCGCAATCAGCTACGTCGCGAACGTGAGCAATTAGCCCAAGAACGTCAGCAGCTTCAACAGCAGATTAACCAGCAGCAATTTAATCAACAGACGCAATTCGTTCAGCGGCCCGTCTATCAAAATCAACAGCAGCAATCCTACCGACCTCAGCAACAGGTTTATCAGCAACAGCCGCGTTACGTCCAGCAGCAGCCCAATCGCAGCCAGCAGCGGGTCGTTCAGTACGCCAATCAGCCTCAACGAACTCAGTTTCGTTCTCAGAGACAACCGATCTTCGGTCAACCACAGCGTGTTAATCAACAACCTGTTCAGTTTAATAGGCGGTAATCGCCATGTCGTAAGCCGGTGAGGGAGAGCGCGAGTGATTGAATGGAATCAGCCTCGCGACTCCATTGGCAATCGAGAGCCTGTGATCCAATGTTTTTGAGTACCAATCTAGGAAGTGTTTGTCCCACCGATGATAACGAAAAAAAGTTACAGCAGTTTTCGAAGCAAATCCAAACGAGTTCGCAATAGCAGAGAGGAGTATTGTTCGCTTGAGGATCGGCGGTTACTGGCAACGTTCACCGTCAACACTCCGGTTGATTTTGACGACGGGGACCTTGGCAACGGTGCAACAACGCTCCGGGAAGCGGTAAATGCCGCGAACCAGAATGCGGACGCCGACCGCATTGTTTTTGATGAAGCGGTTTTCGCTGCGTCTCCACGTATTGAGCTGTCAGCAAGTCTGAGCATCACAAGCAATCTTTCTATTGAAGGATCGGAGAATTTCGACATCGTCTTAGATGCGGGCAACGGAGCAGACGGCGTTTTCGGAAACGCCGATGGCGACCGAATTTTTCTGATTCCAGGGCAAGCGGACTCCGAAATACAGGTTTCCTTTGCCGATCTGACCCTCTCGGGCGGCGACACTTCAGGCAGCGGAGGAGCTATACTCAATGCTGAATCATTAACACTAGAAAACGTTAATCTTCTCAGCAACTACTCGGCGATCCAAGGCGGCGGCCTGGCCAACGTTGGAAATGCGAAGGTTGAAATCTCCGGCGGTCAAATCAATGGAAACACCGCAGTCATTGCGGGTGGCGGGCTCTACAATACTGGCAATGCGGCTGCCACAGTCGAAGATGTACTAATCGAACAAAACGGGTCCGCCAGAGGGGCGGGAGTATTTATCGACTCGGACGCCAGTGTCAATATTACGGGTGGCGACATATCCTCAAATGCCGCAAGCGACCAAGGTGGAGGTCTATTCAGCCGTGGTGAATCTTCGCTGCAGAACGTCACACTCGAATTCAACGTCGCTGACGAAAATGGCGGTGGGATCCAAACCCTTGGTAGCTTGGGAATTTTTAATAGCCGAATTGTTTCCAATCGTAGTTCTGCAGTAGGAGGTGGGATTGCCAACGAGGGTAATATCATTCTTGAGAATGTCGTGCTTAGGTCAAATACTGCTTTAGATGCAGGCGGTGGGATATTTAATGCGTCTGGTGCCGAAGTTACCGCACGGGATGTAGCAGTCACTAGTGGGAGCACATTGCTTGGACCGGGTGGAGGAATCTTCAATTCAGCGGGTGGGGTGCTAAGTCTTCACTCTTCAAGCATTTCCTCCAATGACGCGCAAAGCGGGGGTGGAGTTGACAATCGTGGACAAGCGAGCATCACCGAAACAAGATTTTTTGGAAATGCCAGTGATTCAATCAATACGAACGGCGGCGGAGTCCGCAATTCTGGGTCGCTTAAAATAAGCGAAAGCGAATTTTTGCAAAATCAAAGCTATCTTTCGGGCGGAGGGATAGCGAACATCGGTGGCGTTCTCCAATTCGATAATAATCTAGTGAGGAATAACGTCGCTCGGCGAGGCGGTGGCTTATCAAATGATGGCAGTCCGTTGACGATTGAGGACAGCGAATTTATTTCTAATACGGCCGGTGATGGCGGTGGCGTGTATCACGTCACCAGCCAGCAAAATGCTGACCAAAACATGCTGCGCGTAATTGGTTCCACGTTTGAAAGAAACGTGGCTGATCCGGATGAAATTTCTGGTAATGTTCTAACCGGTACCGGCTTTGGTGGCGGAATATTTAGCGCGGGCCAGGTTCGAGTCGAGTTCAGTTCGTTGAATATAAACAGTGCCCGCCCCGATGAGACTGGCAGGGGAGGAGTTGGTGGAGCCATTTATATTGATCCGGAAGGAGATCTCGACATTCGCAACAGCACGATCTTTGCAAACGATGCTCAATTTGGGGGAGGAGTTGGGCTGTCCACGGATACTAACACGACGATTTATGGTTCGACTTTCTCTGGTAACTTTGCAACCGTAAGTGGTGGAGGCTTATATTCTCTGGCTGGAACTACCGGCATCGTGGTTAGCAGTACATTTTACGAGAACGCATCGGGCTCTAATTCAGACGGGATTAATCTGAGTGATTCATCTTTCGAGTTTTACAATTCGATTCTTGGCGATGAAGGTTATGTCAATTTCTCGCTCTCTGCAGGCTTCTTTCTCCCACTGACAGGTAATTTCAATCTCGTAAACAGTTCTGCACTTCCTGTCGTGGGTGTGGGAAATATTTCGCGTGCTGATGGTGATCAGCCACTGGTACAGCCGCTTCGGGATAATGGCGGGTTGAAAATCAATTTTAGCACGTTGTCTGGCAACTCAACCTTCCTGCCGAGTGGGGCCGGCGGCGCCGCAGTCATCGCTAGCGGTTCCTTAGAAATTTTCGACAGTACAATCGTCAACAATTCAACTGAAGGGGGACTGGATCTTGATCCCAGTTTCGGTCGTGGTCAGGCGGCAGGTCTGTTGGTCAGCCCAGATGTCGACCTAGCCGTCATTCGTAGGACTGTAATTGCGAACAACTTGTCTGGCCTAGAACAAGTGCCGTCAGATTTACTCGCATTGCCAAATACGATCTCAGGCGATAACAATCTCATTAAAGACACTCATTCAGCAGGTGGGTTATCCAACGGCATCGATGGGAATATCGTAGGCATCGATCCACTCTTGTCACCACTTGAGAATTTTGGAGGCCCCACTCTGACACACGTACCGCTCGCGGGCAGCCCGCTCATTACGGTTCTTCCTGGGGATATTGATATCAACGGTGTGGTCAACTTTTCGGACATCTCACCATTCATTGCTGTACTGTCCAGCGGAATATTTCAAGCCGAAGCGGATCTTGATGGCAACGGAGTCGTTAACTTCTCGGATATCTCTCCATTTGTCGCTGCGTCTGGTTCTGATCCCAGCAACAGTCTTCCCCAGTTCGATCAGCGTGGCGAAAACTTTCCGCGAGCGTTGTTTGGTAAGGCGGACATTGGTGCCGTCGAATACACAGGTATACCGACTCAAATACCTGCATCCGGTTTATTGGTCAGCACGACGTTTGACGTGATGGACAACGACTATTCCGTCGGTAATCTTTCATTGCGCGAGGCAATTTTCCTTGCTAATGTTAATACGGGACCGCAAACTATTGAGTTCTCACTCCCTGCCAGCGGACAACAAACGATTTTGCTCAACTCATCACTCCCCACGATCACCGAAGCAGTGAACATAATTGGACCGGGAGCGGATCTGTTAGTGATCGATGCCGGTCACGGCCTCGACGGATTGCCCAATACGGGAGACGGATACCGCGTTATAAAAGTAGCGTCAGATTTGGCAGGTGAACTTCAAGCGGTCCACATCTCTGGCGTTACGCTCTCCGGAGGTGATGTTAGTGAGACAAGTGGACTTGCGGATGTTGACGGGGGAGGCGTGTTGAACGAGGAAAATCTATCCCTCGTTGATATTGTTGTTGCTAACAACTCAACCACCTCCATTGGTGGCGGTATCGCCAATCGCTTTGGAAATCTCTTGGTCCAAAACAGCATCGTCGCAAGCAACAACGCAATCGAGGGCGGAGGCGTTCAAAACGGTGGAGTTGCTTCTGGCAGTGCTGGAGAGATACAGGTCGTCGATAGTACAATCGAAAATAATGTAGTCACACGAGATGTCAATAATTTTAATCTAACGAGTGAGGACGGAGGGGGGATCTCGAATCACGGAACGTTATCAGTTATTGGTAGTGTCGTCCGAAATAATCAGGCGGTCGATTCAATCGGAGGCGGCTTAGCAAATCAGCTTGGAGGCAGAGCTGAGGTTCGGGAGAGCACCTTCTCTGGCAACTCGGCTGATTTCGGAGGTGGTATTAATAATTCGGGTACTGCTGCTGTTTTCGATAGTACAGTCGATAATAATTTCTCAGAGTTTAATGGTGGAGGTTTCAATAGTGATTTCGGGTTCGTCTCAATTATCAATTCCACGTTTTCCTCAAACTCGACTGGAACTTTGGGCCGAGGTGGCGGATTAGCAAACACTTTGGCGACTGAGCTTTTTGTGATCTCCTCGACATTTACCGAGAACATTGCTGGTGCTTCGGGAGCAGGTGGTGGAGGACTGTATGTATCGAGCGACCAAGATCATGAAAGATTGCTTAGCTCAATTGTGGCCAACAATTTTCAGGGGACACAGCCATCAGATATTCTTGGAGTAATTGGTCGGTTAGGGTTGTACAATCTTATCGGAGATGCGGATACTGCGGGAAGCCTGATTGATGGAAGTCGGAGCAACATAGTTGGCGTTAATGCAAATTTAGGCCCGCTCGCGTTAAATGGCGGGCCAACTAGAACCCACGCTTTGTTATCGGGTAGCCCTGCGATTGATTCCGGCATCAATGTCTCGATATCAAATTCTCTAGCTGCACGCGTTCCAAACACAACCGATCAGCGTGGGGCAGTCCGGTCAGCTACAAGCTCCGACATCGGTTCGTTTGAAAGGTATGATGTCGATCTCGTAGCCGACATCGTTGACGTTTCGCCGGACCCGCGGACTGATACCGTTGGAATTGTCACGATCAATTTTTCCGAAGACGTGACAAGATTCGTTATAGCCGACCTGTCCTTGACGCGAGATGGATCCAGCATTGATATTAACGAATTGGTCGTAGCTCAAATTTCACCAAGTCAATACACGGTGGACCTATCAGACTTTACTGTCTCCGATGGCGATTACGAACTGAGATTGAACAGTGCTCGCTCGGGAATTGTCGGTTCGTACGGAAATGTTATTGCGGACGAAGTTTTCGATGAATTCACTGTCGATGACTTTCAAGATGCCCTGTTGGGCGATGTCAATTTAGATGGCGTAGTTAGCTTCTTAGACATTTCGCCATTCATTTCACTTCTCTCTGCCGGGGATTTCTTGGAGGAAGCGGATGTCAATCAAGACGGCAGGGTGGACTTCTTGGATATCAATCCATTTATTACGACACTTGCATTCAGTTGAGTTGGACCACGCTCCTATCCGGCTTGCAACAGAAAGGATGTCGTGATTGAGGTCCGCACCATCAATTCGATTCTTCTGTTCTTGTGCAGCAGATTTACCACGCGTGACGCTGTTGCAGCCGCGATTTAATTCGCCAGGTTTTATTTGGCCTGTCACTTAAGAAATGCTGGAGATACCCAATCCGGAAGATCCGCAGAATCTGAATTCGTTGTTCAAACGATTCACTTACAACACGAACTTGTAAAAAAATAACGAGAAATATGTTTTTATAGGGACAAAACTTGCGTTCTACACGTCTTTTGAAGAGAGGGTTGGAGTTTGTTATGAAAAAAGGCGTTCCAGATTAATTTTGTTATCAACGGATGACGAATTTAAATTCTTCTAGTGGTGGGCGTCCTCACGTCCAGTGTCCACCTGAATTATGTAGCGTGATATTGCGATTTAGAGCAAAGTATTGGTGATTAAAAAAGTGCGGAAACGATACTGCAAACACTGCTGGAGACAAGAAGAACATACGCATGTTCGTTATCCTGTCCTGCTGGAGGGAATAATGGTTTCAATCTCGCTGGGGTTAATCGTCTTAATCTGGCCAAAACGATGCACTTGCTGCGGAAAGATCCGCATTACCTAACAGGATGACGTATTGGCGTTTGTAGCCAGAATTTTTTCACCATCGGGCAGTATCTTTTCGTGGCTTACAGCCAGTTTCTTGACAGACAATAGTCGCTGGAGTTTTAGCGCTGTGTTTTTTGGATTGAGGAGCCGTCTATCGACCTCATTTAGCAGCTTCGCACAAAATCGCTGCGTGAGAGACGTTTCGACTCAACGATGTCATTGATCTCGTCTAAGAACCGCTTTGCGTCTTGGGGATAGCCTTTGGTGGGTTTGATGCTGGGAATCTGCTCGATCCAGAAATCGTTCCAGGCGACCATGAAAACTTCGCGCACGTACTTTGACACCATGGATGCTAAAGCAACTGGTAACTGCCCTTCGCCTTTGGCCGTGAAACGAATTTCAAAGTCGCGTTTTGACTGCTTCCACTTATAGACGCTCTGCGCAGGAAACTCGGTCACAATCTCCACATGGCAATCGGTGAGTGCTTTGGTAATCATTGGCATGTAGTAGCTGCGGCCGCCATGTTTATCGCATTGAATCAAAATATCATCCGAACGATGCAGCATGAGATCTGACGCTAAACGCAATGTCCTGTCGGATAACAAAGTGGCTTTGTTGCCGTGTTGTTCTACACCTGCATTGAATTCCGGAGGAAGCAGGATCGTTGAACGAATCTGATTGAGCTTTACCCCGCACCGACTGCAAGCCTCCGAGAAACGGTCTCTCAGCTCTGACGTGATTTCATCTTGAGCATTAGAGGGCGTTAACGGCAGAGTAACGGCGCGGCCTTTTAACCAGAAATGACGTTGCAAGAAATCCTTTTCGGCGCTTGGCATCACCATTTCTACCAGTTCTGATAGTGTCTTAGGTCTCCGTCCATAGGCGGCTTCGAGTAACATCAGAACAGAGCGTTCTATATGTTCGGTCTTCCCAGAGCGACACGCGACTTTCGAATCGGCGATCAACAAACGCGGTTCATCAACGCCCCGCTTTGCGAGTTGAGGCGAATCGGTGACCACCTCGGCCAGCAGTTCAAAAAGGTCAACCTCTCGCAGGCGGCACTCCCATGCGGTGGCCGTTATCACCAACGGTCCTAGCGCAGGACCGTAGCCCGCTTCATCAGTACCAATCAAAAACGCCACTTAAAATTCCTTTTCGAAGCTTTCTGGGGTTTGTGCTCCTTTTTCCAATGTTGATTGTAGCCTAAATCAAATGGATCCTTCCGAATATGCATCGTTTCAAGAATGACCAACCGATAGTCGCCTTTCGCTATGCGAAAGTAGAGTTCGCATCCGGGGCGAAAGCAGACTTTAATTATCGGCTTCTCTCAACAGGTGAAAGTTCGGCGATGTTGCTAGATACTCAGTCAAAAACTCTCCACCGCCACCATCGGTCGGATAGATCGCGAACGATTCAAAACCGTCTTCAGTACCTAAAACATCAGTCGTTCGTGGCCCCCGACTGGCTTGATGTTCCCATGACCAAAACGTGACTGATTCGAATGTTTCACCGCGACCATCGAGAGCAGAAATAATGCTTCTAAAGATTGCTTCTTGCTCATACGGATCAAACGCATAGCGATCCTCTAATCTCTCGTCAACAAAATCACCAGGGTTAACGGCGAACGGGGCGACCGAAGCGTAATTGTTTTGCGTCGCGCCGACTTCTTGGAGAACGACCGGTAAATCAAACTCAGAGGCGACGAGTTCAACTTCATCTAAGAAATTCGTCCAGATATCTACGAAGCCATCAAACACATCCGACGCAACCTCGTCGGTCTCCGCAACAGATTCCGCATTCTGAGATGAAGTTAACCACCGGTAGGCGCTGATGCCAATGAAGTCAAATTCCTCTTGGCTGAAAAGGTCTCTGTGCGCATCATTGCCAAAGGCGTCATGGTTGGCCGCATAACCAATTCTTCCCGTTGTATTCTCCGCGATAGCGAAACTTGTTTCTGCAGTCTGCAAAAGGTTCTTGAAAAATTCTGCATTGTTAGCATTGGCGACCATTGCGTTAAGTTCAGAGCCGATATTGAACCGATCAATTCCGTTGATCTTGGCCAAGTCCGATATCCATTGGGTATAGTCCGACTGAAACGCGGACCTTTCACTTCCCGTGGGATCGTAATCACCGCGCCATCCCTCAGGCGTTTCAAAGATGGGCAAGATCGTAATAGAAAGATTTTTTCCGACGGCGTATTCCACTGCCTGGGCGACTGTGGAAACAGACGGTCCCCCGCTAAGTTTGCCTTGATCAACCTGTCGGTAAACCGCGAAGGAGACTTCGCTTGCGCCAATCGAATGAAGTTCATCCGCCGCCGCTTTCCAGCCCGTCAAAATATCGTATCTGTCGTTGGCGTCTTCAGGGTCTTGACTAACGAACGCTGTCACCACCGCACCAACCACAGGATCGACGGTGGGCTGGTAATTCAGAGGCGCGTCAGGCGTCATGCACCAACTGCCGGTAAGCATGGATCGTGACTCCAGACGTTCGAAGGTATGATGGCCACCGTCGTAACGACGCGTGCGTGGTTGAGTCGTTGGTCGTATTATAGACGGACGCTCAGAAAAGAGCTTTAGAAATTTACTCAGCATAGGCCCCAGAACAGAAGATAAAGTAATTGGGCGAACCATTGTAAACATTTTGTTTTCGCAAAAATTGGCTCGGCGGAAGGCGGGTCGGCAGCAGTTAGAGGAGCGAACCAAAAACGTAGGTCACAAAATCAGCCGCCGCCGGAATATTTTTTAAAAAGATCGACTTGGTTAAAGTTTTGCAGCAGGAATAGTTGCAATGATGACAAAAACTCTGTTTTTCCCGCCATCCTTGTCTTCGTTGCTAACACAAGAGAATATGCAGGCGGGGATGTCTGAAGGCCGGAGCAAAAGCCTTTCGGTGCGAAGTTGTGTTCTCCAGAGAAACTGTCTTGCCTGACGAAAACTGCCATACCAATTGAGGTTCATTTCCGAGAGTTCAAGCGGCCTTCACCACTGTGCTGGGCCCCGTCCAATTGACATCGGGTACGCCGGACTACCCAGCAGGAGCAATTTTAGGAGCAGACATCTTTACCAACGCCAATCCAGATGCCGTTTACCCCCCCACGTTTTTCGTCGACTGCTGACTCACTAGATTGGGCATGCGTTGGGTCTGGATGATGTTGATACTAGTTTTGTCGCCGATAATTACATTGACGATAATTTCGATAGAAATTGAAGCGCGAGTATCGTTGCAACGTTGCCAAACAATTGGGCCCATCACGTTGACCCGTTTGATCCATCAGCGTCCCAAGGGCTAAGTCTGTTTGATCCGCGCTTTTTGTTGCTGGGCTTCCGTACAGTCGGGGTTGATATCCTTATGGAATCGCAAGGTTTACGAGTCGGGCCATATAGTCCGGTAGAGAATCTCATGCCGCTTTCCAATGCTGATTATTCGATTCGCCAATTTCTCTATCCAAGTCTAATCCCGGTAGGTCTCGAACCGATCTTGGGCGATTGCAATCAAGACGGTGAAGTGAAGTTTTTGGCTGTTGCGCCGTTTATCGAAGTCCTGACTGTCTTCTAGCACAGTTGGTGATCACAAGAACGCAATTTTTTTTAAAACCGTTTGTTATTACGAAGTGTGCGAAATCGGTCAGGAAAAAACCAGAGGATAGTCAGATCTGCACAGTCGGTGAGCTTGACGGATATTACTGTCAACTTGTCCCGTTTTTCTTTCGACGCGGTTTCGGTAGTTGTATTTATTCCCACGTTGTTGGGAGAATTTCATAAGATTATTTGCTACTACTTTGTTCAAGCATGACGCAGTGTTTCAATATGTTATGATTTTTGGAATCTGATTATTGGCAACGAATAAAGCGAAACTGTTCGACACCATAAGAATCTTTCATAGCTCGAATAAATTCTGAATTCCTAGGGGGCACAATGAGATTGGAATCTAAAAACTGCTCTAATCGCGGATTTACACTTGTGGAACTGTTGGTTGTCATTGCAATCATTGGGATATTGATCGGCATGCTGCTACCGGCCGTGCAGCAGGTACGCGAGGCTGCCAGGCGGATTAATTGTGGCAACAACATGCGGCAAATTGCAATTGCGTTGTTGACGTACGAAAATAGCCAACAAGAACTTCCTCCTGGGCATGTCGTGAATCCCCAATGGCCAAGTATAACATTCGACACCGACCCTTCCCCTGGCGGTCTCGATCTTTCAACCGGAGATCCTCCTGAAGAAGCCGAACCCAACCGTGGGGCTTGGTGGAGCTGGATGATGCGTGTCGCACCTTTTATGGAGCTGAACTATGTTTACGATGCGGCAGATTTTGAAGAGTGGCCATGGTGGCAGTCTCTGCCCGACGGAACGTCGATAAACGGGATCAGCGTGCCGGGCTACGTTTGTCCTTCGGAGAGTCGTGGCGCTGCAGTCTATACTGACGCGTCCGGCAATACCGCTGCAATAACTTCCTATCTCGGAGTTAGCGGCCGGGATAGTTATAAAGAAACAGGCGGTCAGGACGGGATTATTTTCTGTAACTCCAGCACAAAGATTACTGATATCCGTGATGGTAACTCAAACACGTTGATGGTCGGAGAACGCACCCCGTCGGCCAACTTGCTGTATGGTTGGCAGTGGGCAGGTGCGGGAGCAAACCGCCTTGGTGAAACGGACGTGGTCTTGGGAGTTCATGAGCGTATTGCTCCGGCAAGAGGTTCCGATCCCAACGGTTCGGAGACAGATTTCTTTCGACCTGGCGTAGAAAATGATCCGAATAACTTGCACCGTTTTCACCATTGGAGCTTCCATCCCGGTGGCGGAATGTGGGCTTTGGCTGATGGAAGTGTTCATTTTTATTCGCACCAAATTGATCGCGGTAACAACGGTAGCACCGGTTTTGAACCAACGCTCTTAGAGAAGCTCTCAACCCGCAACGGTGGTGAGGTTGCGAATCCAGTTGAGCTGTAGAAGTGTTGCGCTTAGGTCGATGGCTTGCGAGTCACGGTGAAACTTTTTTCGCTACGCTGCGTGTCTGATCAACCGCAAATATCACCACTGTCCATTTAGTTTCTGAGTTTGCGATTTGTCACAATGAGAAAGTCAAAGCAATATCTTGTGTCCACTTGGACCATCGCAACGTGCGTTTTTGTGACGTCGCTGGTTTCTTTCGTGGGATGTGGAAACTCAAGCGATGCTGAACTTGATCGCGTTCCCAATGTTCCACCTTCGAATCGTGCAACCCAAGGAGCAGCGGTTCCCCAACCAATAGGTAGATAGGCGCAGATTTGGTTTAAATTTTGCATAGCTGGGACGATAAAGTGCCTTGTTCCTCCGCCAGCCAGCATTCGCTGGCTTGGGCTCTGATGATTATTTGGCATGTTGTTATTTCGGGATGGTATGAATTGTCTTCATCGCTCGGGCTGATCAGTGCGCTGACTCCAAGGCTACCGCATCTCAGCAGATATCGATTGTTTTCGATCGCTCGGAAATGGGAAATTAGAAAGTGCTGATAGAGAGCCACTTCTTCGTTGAAGCAAGTTCCATTGGCAAGGCAAATCAAAATGTCAGCCCCACATGCCGTAATATCCCTTGAGATAGAGGAATACATATCCTCGTAACACAAATTTGCGTTAACTGAGACATCCTCGACCGTGCCAATGGGAAAGACTTGGGTGCCGCTTGAGAGCGGGTGATTTTCAGATCCCTCCTCATAATCATCTCCGGTCTCTTCCCTCGGGCCTTCGTTCTCGGTTGTAATTACCTCAATCCAGTCGTTTAATTCTGATACCAACCGCTCTGCGGGAGTATATTCTCCGCCGGCCATCAGTTTAACTTTATCATGTCGCCCGACAATTGTTTCTTCGGGGTTGATGAGAAAAGCAGTTACGAACTTTGATTCGAACTGGGGCTCAACGTCTTCATTATCGTACTTGGGTGACTTCGTTCTGCTCTCATGAGCAGGATCACTGGCGAGTCGAATTGAAGTATAACCGCCTGCCAAAAGATGGCAGCGTGGATCTGCAAGTGGCCGCACCGATTCGTAGCCGTAATCATAACTTAACTCCGCGAGCATTTTATAGTCGGAGAATCCCGTCAGGCTCCTGTCGAAGTGCCCAATACTACATTCGGGCCATACAACTAAATCAAAGTTGTTGTCGTTATCACGGGACCGCTTCATCAGGTCAATGTGATAGGTTGCGTACGTAGTATCGTTCTGAACGACATGGGCAGAGAAAGTTTCGCCGGCGAATTCGTTCTTGGCATGTTCCACTGTTTGGATTCGCCAATGGCCCCAATCGCTATTGATTAACGTGATATTGATGATAGCCAGTCAGGTTAGAGCTGCGCGCGATCGACCGATCTTAAGAGGGCTTTTGAAAAGCCTTAGGCAAGCGACGCCCAAAGGCAGAAGACAACTGAACAAGGTGATTTGCAGCGAAGCCGCAGGGATGCCAAAAATAGATACCGATTGCACCAGTTGCGGGATCGCAAAAAGGAGGCACCCTTGGCGAAAAGGAAAAAGGCTGGGCCAAATCAACTCCGCCGCTACAAAAGCCAATGGGAATAATAGCCAACCGTTGTGGATTCTTCTTTCGGCAAGCCAACCGAAAAGAGAGAACAGCGCAAACATTCCGCTATGAAAGAGGTGAATTTAATGCGAAAACAGAACCGCTTCGGTACTGCCAAGCTGCGCCGTATTCTCAATCGTCCAAGCCATCCAATAGTTGGAAACTAGAAAGCCGATGTAACCAAAGACTGCAGACTGCAAAAACATCCATCGCAATTTGTGCTGTCGAAGTTGACCGTGAAAATACAGTCCCAGTCCCGCAACGCTAAGCAGGCAAAACTTAGGACCACGCCAGGCGATCCCCACCATGGCTCCGGCAATAATTGCAACAATAAAAACACGAAGCATTCCCAAATCAAACGGGAAACCGACAATTAGTTAAGAGTTGAAGAGCGATCAGAAGTTGCCAACGACCTCTGCGATAGACAGACTCATGATTTAAAGTGCCAGAGCATGTTGCTTCAAATTATTTCGGCACGTTACTCGACTAGCGCTGTCTCGTATCGTTTGAACTGCAGGCAAAAGAAGACCAATCAAGATGCCTATCATGGTGATCACGACCAGCAGTTCAACGAGCGTGAACGCTGACCCCGAAGCCTTCGCTTTCGCCAAGCTATTTCGTGTTTTTCGACAAAGTTCGAATATGGCCTGCTGGTTTTTCTATGCTTCTCAAACTAACTAATCAAATATGAGTGTCAACAGAATTGTACCGCCGATTCGGCAAACCAGACCTGCGCAAAATTGGAAAATTAGCTGTCTAATCTCCGTTGAAGCTCGAATCTCCAAGCTTTGGATAGCTGCGGCACCTCAAGCAACTGTCGGATCATTTTGATGTCAGGTTGTTTTTGATAGAACAAATAATTTGCTTGTGCAATTGAAAACCGAGCTTGTTCAGAAGTAGTGACCGAAGTGACAGCGATAGGAGCGTCGCAGCCAACCTCTCCAGTTTGGATGACACGCAGGTACCATCCTGTTTTGCCTGTATTTATTGCTTGAGCGGTGAGCGACCTGGTTTGCCAGCGTCGGGCGAGCTTCCAGCAGGGTTGCCGTGGTTGAGAGACTTCAAAGATTGCGGTCCCGATTTGCCATTGGTCCCCAATCGCCACCGAAGATTCGTTGGCTCCTGCAACGGAAAAGTTTTCTCCAAATGCTCCCAAGCCAAAGTCTGATCGATCGAGTCGGTCTTGCCAAAAGGGAAGGTGTTCGATCGGATAAACGCAGATAGCTTTGTCCTGCCCCCCATGATTTTCGAGGTCGGCTTGTCCATCACCCCGTAAGCCTTCTGAGCCGACGGTGACAACACCGGTGATGGGTGTTTTGAAGATCGCCGACCGCCACGGTTTAGCAGAGAAGCGAAGCGCTGGTTCAGCTTCCATGTCTCGCGGTTTGCCAATTTGAATCGATACAAGTGTCTGCAAGTCGGCATCCTAATAGATGGTTAACCGAAAGATTGATAATGGCGGAAGTGCATGGGAATCGAACCCACCGATCACATGATTTCCATGCGACCCAGCGATTTTGAAGACCGTGGCCTGCACCAGCAGAGCAAGCACTTCCGTTATCAATGAAAGTCTAGTTGGACAGCGTTACGTTCGAATCTGAAGCCTTCTTATTACTACGGTAACGAAAATGTGAGCGGTAAGACGCCTGCCGCCGGTTTTGCTCGCCATTGACCTGCGGCAACGGCCTTGCCGCTCACGAAAGTGTCGCGGTTTAGATTTTATCTCAGTCTCACCGATTTGCCTACGGACTTAAACGCGAAAATTTGGCGGGTGCGGTTTCTGTGCCGACTCCCTGCGCAGCTTCTTCTCGATCAAGGTGACGGTCGTAGAGTTCAAATAACATCGCGCGACAGTCGTCGCCGAAATTGAGTTTTAGCTGCGGGTAGTGTGGCGCGTAATGGTCAGTTCCCAAATGGCATAGGATTTTTAGAAAGCGCTGTTGATCGAATGAAGTTTCGTACAGCAGGGGTAATCCGAGCAGCCGACGGTGGGCGGTCACGATTAAGCCGACCCGCTTTCGACGACAGTCGGCAACGATTAACTTGCGTTGTAGCCACGACAATCGTTCAACGCCGTCGATCACGATGAGCAATCTGTCGTTGGGCTGGATCGGAGGGTCTTGAGAAGTTGAATGCGCTTTGTTTTCGAGCAGTGTGCTTCTTTGGGTTTTGCGGAAGCCACGCACGATCAGGAATTCGATGGCATCAAACTGCTGCTTTAACTGCGGCAACAGATGTCGGACCAGAGTCGTTTTCCCCGAGCCATGAGGGCCAACGATTTGTCCCGTCCAAGACGCTGCATTGCAACGAGTGATAGTTTTTTGGAGATCACTGTCTGCCGGGAAGAAATATGGAATTTTTCCGGGAGCAACATAGCGGGTGGCAAATGGGTTGTCTAAAGCGGATGTTTGGATTGCGGATGTTTGGATTGCGGATGTTTTAATTGTGAAGCCTTTCTCGCACGCAAAATTCTGTTGGCGTATTGTGTTTGATTTAATGATTGATTTATTGATTGATTTATTTACTCAACATCAACGGAGGCTTTGGCAGACGTAGATTCCGAAACGTCGGGTTCGTCAAGGGACACTGAATCCGACATTTCACTGTCAGTGGAATTGGAGGTCACCGAATCGGGGACTTGAACGTCGCCCAACAAGAATTCGTGGTCTTGATTCAGCTCCAAATCATTACCATAAAAAATGCGGACTCGCACGCACCACCGGACTTGAACAATCATGCCGGGATAGGACAAAGGACTTTCGGGCAGGACCGTGCTTAAGCGATGGCGGCGCTGAAGCATAGAAGGGCTGATGGCATCTTTGCTGATGCGTTGGAAGAAGTGGACGCCGATGTCCTCGCTACCTTTGCCGCCAGCGATCCAGACGACGGACGCTTCAATCGCATGCACGGCCAGCCCTTCGACGGCGCGTAGACGATATTCGCACATCAGAAAATCACCTGGCGAAAACTGCCGCTGATCATCGGCCAGCTCAATCTCGATCCTTGGTGGTTTTAGAGACGGACGACGGAAGGCGTTTCGGTGGCGGTGCGAGGATACACTGAAAGCCGGA
>Ga0115031_1000891_pt1 | contig 21898 bp, 10 predicted proteins | sample Maine_Asex4_meta_FD_87301 | JGI IMG/M metagenome (GOLD analysis project Ga0115031, IMG submission 87301) | Marine algal microbial communities from Maine, USA - Maine_Asex4_metaG | ecosystem: Host-associated > Algae > Red algae > Unclassified | place: Maine, USA | collected 2015-01-05
ACGCCCGTGGTCGTCGGGACCGAAGACGGCAAATCGCTGTTCAGCTGGGCCGCCGTCAGCCCAAAGAACATCACCACTACCCAGGGTTACTACGTCGATGCCGCCGGTATCCACCTCGCTTACGTAGTGGACATCGACCAGCACGCCACCCGCTCCGATTTCTGGAGCGTGACGCTCGACGCCGCCACCGGTGCCGTACTCGATAAGCAAAACCTGGTACTCACCTGTAGCTTCGGCGCGCCGGGCGAGGCCCATGACCACGGTGCCGACTGCACCGACGAGCAAACGAACTTCGACGCCCTGCCCCTCAGCGAGCAAATGATGGAAACCGTCATGACCGAAGAATCCCGCTACCACGTCGTTCCCTTCGGCGAGGAATCGCCCCTGCACGGCGAGCGCGTGATGGAAGTCAGCCCCGCCCACCCCGTCGCGTCACCCTTCGGCTGGCACGACGTGAACGGCGTCGAGGGCGCGGAGCACACGATCACACGGGGTAATAATGCATATTCTTACCGTGACCTCGGCGGAGAGGATGAGCCTACCAATGATATCATTGCTGATGGTGGAGACAGCCTCGTCTTCGACTTCTTTTTCGCGGAGGATACGGCTTACGTGGAGATCGTGGAAGCCGGCCTGGTGCAGACTTTCTACACGGTTAACAAACTGCATGACTGGTTGACCATTGCCGGCTTCGACGAGGCGGCGGGTAATTTTCAGCGCAGAAACTACGGCGACGTCGGCCGCGGCGGTGACGAAGTGATTGTAGAGACACAGGATAATTTCGTTCCTAGTGATCCAACCGAAGACCGCAGTATCAACAATGCTAACTTTTTTACGCCGCGAGACGGTAATAGCGGAATAATGCAAATGTTTTTGTGGACTCGGGCCAGTAACCTTCAAATCGCGGAAGGTAGCGCGGCTGGTCAGTACCGCACCGGCACGGCCCTGTTCGGTGCCGCCATCGGCAGCACCCCGCTCACCGCTGAGCTGGCGGTTGCCATGGATGATTCCGCCTTTCCTGACTTGGTTTGCGAAGAAGTCGCGAACCCGAACGACATTAGTGGAAAGATTGCCCTCATCAACCGGGGCGAGTGTTTCTTCGAGCAAAAGGTCGCTAACGCCGAAGCCGCCGGCGCGGTGGGCGTAATTATCTGTAACCCCGCCAACACGATTCTGAACATGGCGGAGGCGACCCCTTCAAATCTGTTCGACGTGACTATCCCCTCCGTTCTTATTCCGGAGACAAACTGTGTGACGTTACGTAGTGCAATAGCTAATGAGGGTACGGTAACGGCAACATTTAGAGAAATTCTGCCGACGCCGCGCGACGGCGCATTCGATAACGGCATCGTGGCGCACGAGTTAGGGCACGGCGTGTCCAACCGCCTCATTGGCGGCCCGAACAACACCGGCTGCCTGGGTAACGACGAGCAGATGGGCGAAGGCTGGTCTGACTTCATCACGCTGGCCACCAGCCCGCAGACCATCATCGACAACCCGGACGGTACCGAGGTTCGGGGTATCGGTAACTACGCCACGCGTAATGGCGTCAACGCGGGCGGGATCCGTAACCTGCCGTACTCTACTGATTTCACCGTCAATAACCATACCTACGACGACGTGATCTACAGCGGTACCGCGCCTCATCCCCTGGGCGAGGTTTGGAATACCGTCCTCTGGGACCTGTACTGGGCGATGGTGGACGAGTACGGCTTCGACGAAGATCTCATCGACGGCGACGGCGGCAACCACCAGGCCGTGAAGCTTGTGCTGGAAGGCATGAAGTTCACCGCCTGCCGCCCCGGCCTGACCGACGGCCGCGACGGCATCCTGGCCGCCGACGAAGACGTCTTCGACGGCGCCAACCAGTGCCTGATCTGGGAGGTGTTCGCCCGCCGCGGTCTCGGTTTCTCCGCCATCCAGGGCAGCACGACGGACCGTACCGACAACCGCGAGGCCTTTGACGTGAGCCCCTACTGCCCCGGCAAAATTCTGCTGGCCAAAACTTCCGATAAAGACCTGATCGACGCGGGCGAAGAGGTGGACATCACCCTGCGTACCGAAAGCTTCCGTGAGGGTATATCCAGTAAGGTTGTCATCACCGACGTGATTCCCGCCGGCATGACGCTGGACGAAAGCTCCGTTCGCGGCAGCGACGACTTTAGCCTGGACGGCGACGTGATCACCTTCAACCTCGGGGACATGGACTTCGAGGACACCCGCACCATAATTTACACCGTGACCACGGACGAAGAGCTCGGCTCCACCCAATCTTTCTTTGACGGCGTGGAAAGTGGTGACGATCTCTACGAACTGTTCAGCATCGAAATTCCCTTCTCAAACGCCGACGTAGTGGATACGCTGTGGGAGATCACCGAAACCCAGCCTTATGAAGGCAATTCCGCCTGGTTCATGTTCAACACCGCAACGGAGCAGGAGCAAGTACTGCAAACCTTCGAGCCGCTGCCCGTAACCGGCGCGCGCCCGGCCCTGCGCTTTTTCACCCGCTACCAGATCGAGAGCGCCTACGACGGCGGTGTAGTGGAAGTGAGCCTGGACGGAACGACCTGGGACCTGGTGGCGGACAAGATGATTCGTGGTGGCTACCGCGACCTGATTGACCCGAACGGCCGTACTTCTCTTGCGGGCATCGATGCTTTCTGGGGCAACAGCGGCGGCTACCGCGAGATTCTGGTGGACCTGAGCGAATACGCCGGGGAGGAGGTCTTCATCCGCTGGCGCTTTGTTTCCGATGCGACAACGAGCGATCGCGGCTGGTGGGTGGATAACATCGAGATGATCGATGTCTTCAACTACGAGTCCTCCGCCCGCCTGGTTTCCGACGCGGGTGACGACATCTCCGCTGAGATCGGTAACCTGGGCGTTCTGGTCATCGGCGAAGACGCGACGAATACGAACGACCCCGCGCTGGGCCAGACCGACGTCAATGTTTACCCCAACCCGGCCGGCAACTTCGTTACGGTTGACATCGCCTCCGAGAAGGCGGGTGCCGCTACGGTTCGCCTGATGAGCATCGACGGGCGCGCGCTGCGGGACGTCTCGCTTAACCTCGTTGCCGGTGGTGGCCGCACTACCTTTAATACGACTGATCTGCCGGCGGGTATTTACCTCGTGCAGGTGACCGGCGCCCGGCGGGTGAGCACGACGAAGGTGACGATTCGGTAATCGACAGACCTTATATATAACAATGCGGCGGCACGTCTCCAGTTTGGGGCGTGCCGCTTGTTTTTGGGCGGGGTCGCGGGTGCTAAAGGAAGTTTTTCAGGGGCGTGGGGAGCGGAAGGTTACCGAAAGGTCAATGCTTATCTACTTGTTCGAGAAGCCATTTCTTTTCGGCGAGGGGAGAAGCGGCTTCAATTTTAGACCGAAGCTCCGCAAGTTTAGCTCGGTCGTTTAACGGTATGCGGCTCAATTGACGCACGAAGCGAACGATGTTACCAAAATGGTCTTTGTGTAAGTCTGAGAGTTGCTTGCGCCTAATGTAGGTCGCCATGCTATCGAGTTGACTATCCATTGCGTCGTACTCATCTAGTTCGTAGTAGATTTTCATCAGCAGAGTTTTAGCGATCAGATTGTATACGGGATGTTTGAAATCAACCCGCACAAGTAGTTGCATAGATGAATTATAATCCTTCAGGTGGTAATTCAGGCGTGCTAAGGCAAAGTCCTCTGTGTTTGCTCGTATGTTCTCCTCTAGATGAAGAGAATAATTAGAAATAAAAGAGGTCGTCCATTCAAACTCTCGGAGCTTTAGCGCAATACTTACTACGTTCAAATAAGTTTCTCTAGTGAGTAATCCATTTTCAGTGATGACGCTCTCTTTTAGCCCAAGTTTATACCACTCGAGAGATTCCCGAATGTATGGTTCTCGGCCGCGATTCATCTTTGAGATGCAAAGGTTAATAGCCATCAGAATTACGTACCTAAGATCAATTCTACTAAGTAGTTCACCATGCAAAGCAACTGCATCTCTGAGTAGCCCAATGATTTTGCCATCCGCGTCTTCTTCTACTTGACCACGATATCCATAATAGTGGATCGCCAGTACAGGGTGCTTTTGAAGATCAATTTTTTTAACTTGGTTTACTACTTCTTCCAAGAAGCGCACATCAAACTTAGTTTCGTATACCCGCTGGTGGAAAAGCATGTTTCCACTTGCTTTTAGTTTCTCAATAAAATAGGATACATCCAAAGCATCCGCAATTTCCTGGAACCTTGGAGGGTCAAGAAGTTGGTAATGTACACGGAACTCATCCTTCGATAGCTCTAAACGATACTGATCGCGAAAAAACTGCTCATTCCGTATGATCACCTGTTCTTGTAACTTCTCAGCTTTCTTCAAATTTCGAACGGCTACGGAAGGAACATTGCGGCTATGCAGTTCATTCACAAGAGCAAGTTGCGTATTGATAGGATCGCGCTGCCAATTCTCATAAGCCAAAAAACTTTCCGTTGCCTTGAGGGCCCAATGAAAGGTTTGTCGTAATCGTGCGTCATCGTAGTTCTCCGTGAGGAAAATGTGCTTCCAGATACGCCTTTTAGCGAGTGCTGACGTTTTAAGGAGGCGATCTTTACCGCCCAACAGGTAGAAATGCAGTGCACGCACGTCGTCGCGTTGGTTATGGACCGGACTGTCTAACCACTTACCCAATCGCCTAACTTCAGACTTGTTAAGGGATCGGTAGATAGAAATCAGTGGGTTTTTCTCAACGGTGCTCTCCATTTTTTTCAACATTATCGCGGCGGGAAAAGAAGCCAAAAACCAAGTAAAACAAGGCCTTAACACTTGTAAACCGACAAGAAGATGCTCAAATTTAGGACTTTTTTTTCAACAAAGTTGCTTTTTCGTTTTTTGGGGGGGGCGGTTTGTCCTCCATATTTGCATTGCAATCAACGGATAGCGACCCTCAAACACAACCAATGAAAAAGCGACTTATGGTATTGGCCTTCGGTCGTCAGTGCTACGGTATGGCCCTGATGCTGGCCCTGCTTTGTCTCTCTTTCACGGTGAGTGCGCAAGGGTTTGAAAAGAAGTTCGGCGGCCCGAAAGATGATTTCGGTCAGGCCATCCTCCAGACGAAAGACCACGGTTACATCGAGGTAGGCCGTACGGGGGGTGTTGCGGGCGACGACAACGACGTTGACATTTTCGTAGTGCGCACCGACGTGGACGGCACCATCCTCTGGACCAAACAATACGACGAGGGCTTCATCGAGCAAGCCGAAGACGTAATCGAAGTTGAAGGAGACAGCTACCTCGTCGTCGGTTTCCGCCAGGCGACCGCAACGGCCACCGAGCAAACCTACCTGGTGAAGTTCGACCGGCGCGGAGAAGTGGTTTTCAGTCGCTCTTACGGTGAGGCTGACCGCAACGAACGCGGTAGCAAGATCACCCGCCTGCCCAATCGACAGTACCTGATCACCGGCTACCGGGAGAAGGACAACGGCGAAACGGACGCGCTGATTACCAAAATCGACGAAAACGGCGACCTTATGTGGCGCACCCTGCTGGAGGGCAACTTCAGCAGCGAAGCCGCCGGCGTCGTCATCGGGAATACCGGCGAGTTCATTGTCGGCGCAAACGTTAAAAGCGAGGCCGTCGCTAACGGCAACATCGCGCTGATCGGTCTTAACGAAGACGGTGAAGTACAATGGACGAAAAACTACGGTGAAGACAACCGCACCGTAAGTATAAACGGCATCATCCGCACGCAAGACGATCACCTGGTGTTCGTCGGCTCAGCGGAAGATGCTAATAAGGCACTCGTTGCCAAAGCGGACCTCAACGGAGATACGCTGTGGTACCACGTCATCGACGCGGGCCCACTGGACGACATACTGTACAACGTGATCGAAGAAAACGGCGGTGAAAACCTCGTGGCCGTCGGTCAGACCGTACCGACCCCGGCCAACCTTGACGTACTGATGGTTAACGTTCGGGCTGCTGACGGCCTGATTCGCTGGCAGCGCCGCCTCGGTGACGAGGAAACGCTCGACGTGGGTCGCGACCTCGCCCGAACGCTGGATGGAGGCTTCGTCCTCGCTGGTTTTAACGCCCGCTTCGACGGGGTGCTCGGCAACGAGATGGTTCTCTTCAAAACGGACGATCTCGGCGGCTTACAGACCAACTACCTCCGCGGCAGGGTTTACCACCCCGCCGATGATTGCCGACCGTTCGCGGAAGGCGACCAAGGGTTAACCGGCTGGCTGGTGAAGGCGGTAGGCGAAAGTGCTACCTTCTTCGGTAGCACCGACTCACTAGGCAACTACGATCTCCGCGTAGATCAGGGCACCTACGAAGTCAGCCTGCTACGGAAGAACGACCGCTGGGAACTTTGCGACCCCGCGCCGCTCGACGTTGACCTTACGGAGGCTTACGACAGCAACTTCCATGACTTTGCCGTCCGTCCCGCCTTCGACTGCCCGCTGCTGGAGGTCAGCATGAGCGCCACGCCGGCGATTCAGTGCGATACCCAACGGATCACGGTCAGCTACGGTAACTCCGGAACGGCAACGGCCACGGACGCCAGCGTAACCGTCGAACTAAACGAAAACCTTACGCTGCTTACCAGTAGCGTCGTTCCCGCCGAAGTGACCGACTCCATGTTGGTCTTCAACCTCGGCGACCTCGACCCTTCAACGGAAGGGACGATCGGCCTCACGGTCCGCGTCGCTTGCAGCGGCGTTACCGACGGCCAGGCGATCAGCTCCCGCGCCACGATCTTTCCCCTGATCGAATGCGCGCCGGTGAGTGATGATTGGGATGGTTCGAGCATTGTGGTGACCAGCCGCTGTGACCGGGTCGAAGGCCTGTCCTTCACCATCACCAACATCGGTGCCGACATGACGACCTCCAACGGCTACGTCATTGTTGAAGACATCGTTCTTCGCGAGCAAAGCACCTTCATGCTTCCCAGCATGGGGTTCAGAGATATACCCATCGACTACGATCCTAACGAGGACGTATCGACTTACCGCCTCATCGCCCAGCAATCGGCCGGGCACCCGGGGAGTCAGTTTCCGACCGCGGTAGCGGAAGGTTGCCGCCCCCAGAACGGCACGGTCAGTTTCACGACTGGCTACGTCGCACAGTTTCCCGATAACGACGGGGATCTTTTCCTTGACATTTTAACCCAGGAGATCGTTGCCCTCAATGAAGGCACCGCTTTACAAATGACGGCCTATCCCCGAGGCTATCAAGACTCTATCATTATCCCAAAAACTGACATTGAATACACGGTATTCTTCACGTTGCCGGGTAACGACTCCTACGAACGCGTGGTCATCCGCGACACCTTACCCGAACAGTTGGATTTCAACAGTTTGGAGATGGGTGCCGCGAGTCATCCCTATGATTTTACCCTTTACCAGGGTGGAATTTTGAAGATCACGTTTGATTCAATCCGAATTTTTTCAGGCGGCGGCACGGGGGAAGCTGACGCGGTTACCCGACAGGGCTATGTCTCTTTCAGACTATCCCAGGAACCGATTCTTACACAGGGGACCGTAATCAGAAATCGTGCTGCCGTTTATTTTGACTACCAACCACCGGCCTTTAGCCGGCAACTGCGCCACGTGGTGGGTTGCGAGGACCTTTTCGAAGGGGATTGCCTCCAGACCACTTCCACCGGCGGCAACTTGCCGACAGCGACTGGTGTTAATATAAGCGTAAGCCCCAACCCACTAGAGGAGCGTACAACGGTACGCATCGAGGGATGGAAGCAAGCTAACACGGAATTCGATTTCCAACTCTTCGACGCCGCCGGGCGTAAAGTCTACCGGACCGGCTTCGTGGGTGACCAATTCGAGTTCCTCCGTCCCAACCTCGCGGGTGGGGTTTACTTCTACGAAATTACCGGAAACGGTTTTAACATCGGAAGCGGACAATTAACCATTCAATAACAACATCTCAACCCCACTGAGCGTTAGGATGTTACAAAATATAGCGAGATGTTTATTATCTCGAACAAGAATTTTTAGGTCGTCTTTTTTTTCATGAGATTATGATTGTTTGTGCCTGACCGCTTCGCGGTCGGGCTTTTTTTTGCCCTCGCCGAAAGGCCGTACCTTGGCTGCTGGAATCTACCTTTGCACCTTGCGTTTCTACTACCTGATTTGCTTCATGCTGTTGTCGTCCCTTGCCGTTTTCGGGCAGGCGGGTAACCCCTTTGAGTTGACGGACCGTTTGCCGGAGGAAGCCGTGAAGGATACCTTGTTGGCGGCCGCGCGCCCAACGGGCAATCCTTTCGATTTACGGCCGGGTGGAAGTAACGAGCCCCTTGCCCCTTCCCGGGCACCCGCGACCGCGCCCAAAAGCGAACGAAGTACTTCCGGGCCGTTGGTTATTCAATCCACCGACCCGAATAAAGGTAAGGGGAGCATTCTGGCCATTCACGTCATCCTTTTATTGACCCTGGCCGCGCTCTGGTTACTGTTTGGAAATCTGTTGCGGCAGTGTCTGCGGGGTACCGTCAACGATGCGCTGATGAATCAGCTCTACACCCGCCGCTCGGGTGGAGAACTTACCGCCCTGTGGGTGTGCTACATTTTCTTTTTCCTGGCGGGCGGCTTTTTCATATATCTGCTCACCACTTACTATGACATCAGTATCGGTAAGGGGATTTGGGGGGGCTGGATTACTTACTCTCTGGTCGTGGCCGCCGCGCTCGGTTTGAAGTGTCTGGTGTTGGTCGTTTATGCCCAAATATTTCCCGTGCGGGTGGAAGTCAGCCGCTACGTCTTTTCCATTATGGTGTTTTCCATTTTGGCCGGCCTCTTTATCGCACCCACTAATTTGCTCATCAGTTACGCCCCGGAAGGCTGGCGAACCACCTTCATTTACGCCGGTATGGCCATCATGGTCGGTATCTACGGGCTGCACCTTTTGCGTGGCCTTTTTGTCGCCAATCGGTTGTTGGCCAGCAGGCCGGTGCATATTTTATTGTATATTTGCGCCATTGAAATAGCTCCCGTACTCCTTATTTACCGTTACCTGACCGACACTTTAGCATAGAGGATTTGCCGGCAATCGATGACCTCTTCCCACGTCTTAACGGACTTTTTTTGAAACCGATCAAGTAGAAATCCATGAGCACGGCCGTTGAGAGTGAAACTATGAAAGATACCTTCAAGCCAGTTAAGACTATCCTTGTTTCTCAGCCGCAGCCCGAGCGCAGCCCCTTCGCGCGCCTGGAGAAAAAGTACGACCTGCAAATCGACTGGCGGCCCTTCATCGAGGTGAAGGGGCTGGAGGAACGGGAATTTCGCAAGGAGCGAATTCGTCCGGATGAGTTCTCCGCCATCATCTTCACCTCCAAGCAGGCCATCGAGCATTTCTTCCGCCTTTGCAAAGCGATGCGCATCGAGATGAGCCAGGATACGAAATACTATTGCATGACGGAGGCCATCGCTAACTACCTGCAAAAGTTTATTGTGTACCGCAAACGAAAAGTCTTCTTCGGCCAGCGTACCATACAAGATCTGGCTCCGACGCTGAAAAAGCACCGGAGTAAGGAAAAGTTCCTGCTACCCACCGGCAACCTAGGCTCGAAGTTCGTTTCCGCCTACCTCGATGATAACAAGTTCGACTGGACGCCGGCCCTGATGTACCGTACCGTTTCCGCTGACCTGAGCGACCTGGAGAACGTCTTTTACGATGTGCTGATTTTCTACTCACCCCTCGGTATCGACTCGCTGTACGAGAACTTCCCGACTTTCCAGCAAAAGGAAACACGTATGGCCGTCGCCGGTCGTAAAACAACCAAAGCCTGCCAGGATCAAGGTCTGGAGGTCGATATTTCGCCCGACCCCCCGAAGGTGCCGAGTATGGAAATGGCCCTCGAAAACTATCTCAAGCAATCGAACGGTTGATCCCGTCGAAGAAATAAAAGGAAAGCCCCCGCCCGAACTAATTCGGCCGGGGGCTTATTCTTTGGTCAAACTTTGCACGGAAACATGAAAACCCCCTTCCCGCCCGATGAGGCCAACGGTGCGCTTTTAAACCAGTTACGGCGGCGGCTGAACGAAGACCCACTCCCTGGCCACTCCGCGCGAATCGCCATGGTGCCGCCCCTGCGCGGGGAATACGGCGATCCGCCGGCTGACGCCCGCCGGGCCTCCGTGATGGTGTTGCTTTACCCCGTAGGGGGGCGGCTGCGGCTACTCTTCATTCAACGGACGAGCCCGAAGCGCGATCGTCATGCGGGCCAGATATCCTTCCCCGGCGGCTCCGTCGATCCGGAAGACGTATCCGCCGCGGCTACGGCACTGCGGGAGCTGGAAGAGGAGGTAGGTGTACCACGCGCGGCGGTGGAGGTACTCGGTGCGCTGACACCGCTCTACATCCCGGTCAGCAACTTCCTGGTCGATCCCTTCGTCGGTTATTTGCCCGAACGGCCGGGCTTTGTGCTACAGGAAAGGGAGGTGGCCCGCATCCTGGAACTCCTCCTGGCGGACTTTCTCCGTGAGGGGGCTCGTCAAGTCGGCAACCGAAAACTGCTCAGCGGGTTGGAACTGCCCGACGTGCCCTACTGGCTGGTTGATGGAGAAGAGATTTGGGGGGCGACGGCGATGATGACGGCTGAGCTAGTAGCGTTGTTACGCTTCCCCTAAAAACCCGTTTATAAGTTCCATCAACGCTTCCGGCCGTTCCGCGTGTACCCAGTGGCCGGCCCCGGCCACCGTTGCCAGGCGGGCGGCGGGAAATAGGTAGGTGATGGCGTCCATATCTTCGTCACGGACGTAGCCGCTGCGGCCACCGCGCAGGAAGAGGGCGGGACCGTCGTACTGGTCGCCGACGTGGCCTACCGGCCCGATCAGTTTGTCGTAGTTCGCCGTAATGGCCGGTAGGTTCATGCGCCAGCGGTAACCGCCGGCGGGGGCGCGGGCCAGGTTCTTGAGCAGGAAGAGTTGTACGCCGGGGTCGGGCATGTGCTCGCTCATCAGGGTGGCGGCCTCTTTGCGGTCGGTGACGGCGGAGGGGTCGAGCGCGGCGAGCGCGGCGAAGACGTCTAAGTGGCCGGGGCGATACCGGCGTGGGGCCATGTCAACGACGATCAGTTTCAACACCAGGTCGGGATAGCTAAGCGCGGTTTGCATCGCCACCTTACCGCCCATGCTGTGGCCGATGAGATAACACTGGTCGATGTCTTGTTCCTCCAGGAAGCCGGCAACGTCCGCGGCCATCAGGTCATAGTCCATTTCCGGGGCGTGGAAACTGCGGCCGTGGTTGCGCAGGTCCACCAGCGTAACCGTGTAGCGTTCGGCCCAATGGCGGGCCAACCCCCGCCAGTTGTCGAGCATGCCGAAAAGGCCGTGGAGGATAACGAGGTGCGGCCCTTCGCCGAAAGTTTTGTGGTTGAGCATTCAAGAGTTGGTTTGTAGCACTACGTTTTTTCAACTTCCCCGGCACCCGCGTCCCCGCCCGCCTTGTCTTCTTTATTTTCCTGGACGGGAAACATGCCCGGCGGCCCGCCCCGAATCCAGAGGTCGCGTTGCGGGAAAGGAATTTCCACGTCTTTGGCCCGGAAGGCCGCGTCGATGGCGAAGCGGATGTCGCTTTTTACGTTTTCGATGCGCATAAAATCGCGCGACCAGAAAAGCACTTCGAAGTTGAGGGAGGAGTCACCGAAATCGAGAAAACGTACCATGGGCGGCGGCGAATCGAGCACGCTGTTGTGGTCATTAGCCGCGGCTAACAGAATCTCTTTAACCAATTCGGTATCCGAACCGTACGCCACGCCCACCGTCACGTGGAAACGCGCCTTACGTTCCACCTGGCTCCAGTTCGTCACGTTTTCCCCGATCAGCTTGGAATTGGGAACGAAGATGATGATGTCGTCCCGCGTTTCCACCACGCTGGTGCGCGCGCCGACCCGGCGCACGGTGCCGACCTCATGACCGGAAAGCTCCACCACGTCGCCCACTTTCACCGAACGCTCGAAGAGGATGATGATGCCGCAAATCAGGTCGTTGAACGTTTGCTGCAAACCGATGCCGATGCCGACCAACAAGGCGGCGGCACCCGTCCAGATGCCGATAAGGTTAAAACCGACCGCCTGAAGAACAAGAAGGAAACCGATGAAATAAGCGAAGTAGGTCAATAGCCGGTTGATCGCGAACTGGCTCCCGACGTCGACCTTACTGCGCTGGTAATACCCTTTAAGCAGGAAGGTGGTGACAAAATTCAGCAACAGGCTGACGAAAAAAAACACCAGCATAGCTTGCAGAATGCGACCAACCGTGATGGGAGCCGAAGCTACGTTTTTACTTAAAGACGGGATGCTGAACGGTTCGTAAAGTGCCAGACCGGTGTGATTGACGAATAGTATGGCCACCAGCGTATACAGGAAAGGCCGCAGCCACCTGATGCGGTCGGCGTCGTGACCGGCAACCGCAACGCTTCCCTGTTGGCGGGCAACGTTGCGCAAACGGTGGTACCGCTGAGTAACTACCTCGCCTAAAATAGTATCCAGCAAATTGGCGACGAGAAAGGCTACGAATACTTCCACTAACGTACTTATGCGTACGATGAACATATTGGCCGTGCCGTCATTCGCTAACTCCGGATTGGCGCGCTCGAAGTCCTCCATGTCGGAAAGAGGTAGCCTGATCAGGGACGCATCTATCTCCAGGATGCGCAGAATTCCGACAATGAAGAAGCTCAGCAGGGAAAAGCGCGTGACCCGCCGCATACGCGACCGGTTTTTCTCGGAGGTATACTCCAGGCCATAGTACCAGGGGTAAATACGGTATTCCAGCAACCAGTATAAAAACAAAAGCCCCAGTGCCGAAAGACCAATCGCTACTACCTGCAGCATATTGACGGTAAAGCCCCTGATGTCCAGCAAAAGTATATCGGCGAGTTGTTCCATTCAGACAGCGGGTTTCAAGTTGCGGGTTGCAAGGTACAAGATTCAAGTCAGGCTGTGATTGCTGACTTCCGCGCGCCGCCTCACCTCATCAGCACCACCGTTCCCGCTTCCTTCTGAAAAACACCGGTGGTCAACTTGACCTCCGCCGTCCAAAGGTAGGTAGCGACGCCGGCGGGTTGGCCGTTGAGCAACCCGTTCCAGCCCATGCGGCCGTCGTTAGGGGGGAAATCGTAGGCTTCGTACAGCAGCTCACCCCAGCGGGAGCGCACCTGGAAAGACACGACGGATTCCACCTGCTCCGGGCTGGCATAGATGGCCACGTTGTCGTTCGTGCCGTCGCCGTTAGGGGTGAAAATGTTGGGTACGAAGACGGGGATGCGCCCGTCGACCGATACAAAGGTCACGAGGCTGTCGGTACAGCCGTAGAGGTTATCGATGGCCAGGCTGATGGTCTGGCTGCTCGGCGCGCTGACCGTCGGGTTGGGGCAGCCGGGGCAGTCGAACAACTCGGCGGGGTGCCAGCGGTAGGCCACGATCTGGTCGGTGGGGACGAAGTAATCCGGCAGCACCTGGCTGCTGCCCGCGATCTCCTGCGGGACGAAGCTCGGAAGGCGGGCGGGGCGGCGGGTGGCTTTGGGGTAGAAAAATCCCTCCTGGGTGATCATACATCCGGCCGCGTCCCGGATGCGCAGTTGGTAGTACTCTCCCTCATTGAGGCGGCCAAAATCGTTACGGCCGAAGTAATTCTCCCCGTCCACGCTGTACTGGTAGGGCGGGATGCCGCCGCCGGCGGAAATGACGAGCGGGGGGCGGCGCACCTGGTTGCAGGTGATGTCGATGCCGGTCAGGGGGTCGGGAGCGCGCAGGTCGAGATTGCGTTCGCTGCTGCACCCCAGCGCGTCGGTCACGGTCAGGGCGTAGGCACCGGCCGGCAACCCGTCCGCGCTCAGGCCGGTAGGAGAGATGCCCGCCCAGGTGTAGATGTAGGGGGCGTTGGTTTGCAGGTGGGTAACGGTGATAGAACCGTCGGATTCGTTAGCGCAGCTGGGGTTCACGAGGCGTGGGTTGATAGCGGGCTCGAAGAAGTCGGCGCGCAGCAATTCGTCGACGGCGATGCGGCAGGCCTGGTCTTCCACGGCCACGATGCGATAGTTACCCCCCCGGTCGATGGGTTGAGCGCCGCGACCGTCGCCGCCGAACGTCCAGGTCTCGAACGGGCCACCGTTGAGCTGATAGGTTACCGTGATGTTGCCCCGGCCCTGAAGGTCGAGAACGATGGACTGGGCCTCGCCGCGGCAGGCCATCAGGTCTTGCGGCGGCAGGCTCAGGGCCGGCGGTACGCTGCTGAAGGTGGCAATGGATCGGTTGACCGTTTGCCCGCAGGCGTCGGTCACCATCAGGCCGATGCTGGTGGGCAGCGGCGGCGTCAGTTCGGGCATGGAGTCGGTGCCGCCGAAACTCCAGGCGTAAGTGATCGGTGCCACGCCGCCGCTGACCCGGGGGCGCAGCGTGGCGGTTTCGCCCGGACAGAAATACGCCTCGTCGAGGTTGACCGCCAGCGGCGCGGGTTCGTTGATGAACAGCTGGATGGAATCGGTGTAGCAGGCGCAGGGAATGTCGAGGTAGAGCCAGGCGCTTTCCGGCCCTTCGGTCACTCCGTCGGCGAAAGCGACGATGGGAATTTCGGCGAACGTCTCCCCGGCGGGGATGGTGACGGCGCCGGAGCCCGCGCTGAAGTCCGTACCCTCCACGGCGACCGAGTTAGAGCCGATACGGTAATTGATCGTCTGGTCGCGGGCGGGGTTACTTTCGGGGCCGCGCTGCACCCGGAAATTCGTCGTCTGACAGCCCTCGAAGATCGTCGTCAGGGTAGAATCCCCCCCCTCGCCGGCCAGGCTTACGCTGCCGCCGAGATCGAAACTGCCCGCTTCGAGAAAGACGGCGGAGTCGAGCGCGTCGTCTTTGACGTCGCCCACCAGCAGGCGGATATGATAAGTCTGGCAGGTTTGCAGCTCGACGGTCGCGGAAAGTACGGTGGTTTGCCCATCGTACTCTATGGCCGTGAAGCGGGGGCCGGGGTCGCTCCCGCCGCCGCAGCTGGAAAGATCGCGCACGGTCGGGAACTCATTGTCTAGGTAGAAACCGGCGTTGGTGGCGTAATTAACGGTGTTGATGCTCACGGGTTGGGTGGTGCCGGGCACGAGGGCCAGATTGATCGCGCCGTCGGCAAACGGCCCGTTGAGGCCGTCTCCGCTGATGAAGAAACCAAAGATGTCGTTGAAATCATCCCCTACGAATTCGCAGTATTCCTCGGAGGCGAAGACGTAGCGGAAGGTGACGGTGGGTTGCAGCGGGATGAAGTCGAACTCGATGCCGCTGCGGTCAAAAATCTCACCGACCCCGACCAGGGAGAGGTCCGGATCCGGGGTGGCCCCTTCCAGTTGGCTGCCGGTGTTGGTATCCACGTTGGGCCCGGCGGCGTCGGTGATCTTGCCGGTGGATAAAACGATGCCGCGATCAAAACCGACGATGGAGTCCGGTCCGGAAAAAAAACCGATGCCGTCCGGGTTGGCGCCGATGCGGCGGATGTTAAAGATCGTTTCGCATTCGCCGGAGGCAAAGACTTCCCGTACGAGGCGTTCGGCTTCGTAATCGGGGTCGAGGGTAAGCTTCTGACCGTAGAGCGACCCTACGGAGGCGAGAATACCGGCCAAAAAGTAAAAAATTGATTTCAAACTTCAGTTTTTGGGAGGGTGGAGTCTGGCTCAGCGTATCATAGGAAAACAAAGTCGGGGCGGGGCCGCGGGTACAAAGAAGGGATGAAGGGCCAAGAGCGAACGATCGGCGTTCCGACTTCGCCCCGAAACCTTTCATGAGCACCCGCGAACGCGCCCCAAAAGTAGGTTCAACGGTCCAAAACCGTTAAATTCAACGGTAAAGTACAAGTATCTGAATGAGTGACATATAAAATTTATTGTGATCGGAGGCAATTGACTAAATTTACATGTTTTTCGGGCCGTCCAGAGTAAGGTTGGTCAATAATCTCAAGAATTAATCTCGCGCAAAGAGGTATGGTTCGTTCGTCGCCACCGAACTGCCTTCCCAAAACTAAAAAACGTATGTTAAATAAACTTTACACGACCTTTTCTTTTCTCCTGCTCGCCCTCTTTTTATCCTTTTCCCTGATCGCCCAAATGCCTACCGGCAATCAGCGGCAGTGTCAGGACGACGGCATGATCAGCGTTGCCTTTTCGGGGGCTACCGAAATCGCCACCTGCACGGATGACGATAACATGGACCGGATTCGTTTTCAGGTGCAACCCTTCTTTCAGGCTTTTGCCTACGTAGTGGTTGACGACCGGGACATCATCCGGTACATCGGCTTTAGCAATTTCATTAATTTCGATCTATTGCCCGTGGGGGTACTTCGGGTATACGCCTTTTCTAACTACGGCCGCATAACGGCCCGTACCGGTGAGGTTTTCTCCGACGCTACGCTTTCGAGGCCTTGCTTCGGCCTGACGACAAACTTCGTTACGGTCAACAATGCCGCATCCGGCGGCATCACGATCAACTCGGATCTGGACAGCTACGACGTTTGCCCCGACGATGGCGAGGCGGACGTGATCGCGGTTTCCTCCAACGGCCTCAGCGTCACTTACCTCATTACCGAGCCCGACGGCACACTGCTGGCGACCAACGAAACGGGCAACATCGACTTTGAAGGTGCGGGGCCCGGCCTCTGTTACGTCTACGCTTTCGCCAGCCCGGACGTCCTGCCTATCGTGGCCGGCGACAACATCAGCGCGCTGGCGGATTTCAGCGGTTGCGGTATCGGCCTCTCCGACAACTTCATTACCGTAGATCGCTCAGCGACCAGGGGGGGTGTCGTTACCACCGATGACGGCCTGACCAGCGCCTCCCTCTGCCCCGGAGACGGAGTGGACGATCTGGTCACCTTTGCCGTTTCCGGCAACTCGGGCGACGATAGCCGCCTGGTGATCACGGACGATAACAACGTCATCATCGGCCTGCCCGATGGCCTGACCGTTAACTTCGAAACCGCCGGTGTGGGCGTTTGCCGCGCCTGGAACGTGTCCTTTACCGGCAACTTCACCGCCGAACTGGGGGATGTATTGGGGGACGACGACCTTTCCGATGGTTGCGCCGATCTTTCCGACGCCTTCGTGGAGGTCGTGCGGGAAAGCCCCGTCGGTGGCTCCGTAGCCCTGGCCGACGGCACCACCGAAACGGAAACCTGCCCGGGTGACGGCACGGCCGATGTGATCGAATTCACCACCACCGGCGGCGAAGGCGGTACGCTGGTCTACATCATCACTAACGAAATCAACGAGGTGCTCGGCACCAGCGAAACGCCTTCCTTTGATGTGGAGGGTGCCGGCGTCGGTGCCTGTCGCATCTGGTCACTCACCTACCAGGGTGATCTGACCGTAGCGACTGGCGATAATCTGGATGACGGTGGCCTGGCCGACGGTTGCTTTGAGCTTAGCGACAACTTCATTACCGTCATCCGCGCCGTGCCTTCCGGCGGAACGGTAACGACCGAGTCCGGTGAAACGGAGGTTTCCGTTTGCCCCGGTGACGGCATCGACGACATCATAACTTTCGTCAGTGAAGGCGCGGATGCTTCCGCCAACTTCACTTACCTGATCACGGACGAGGCGGGCGTTATCCTGAACGTACTCGAAGGCAGCTCCGCCAACTTCGACGGCGGGCCGGAAGGGGTATGCTTGCTTTGGGGCATCAGCTATGTGGGTGAACTGCTGGCCGAGCCGGGAGATGACGCGAATACCGCAATTCTGGCCAACGGCTGTTTTAGCCTGAGTGATAACTTCGTCCGCGTTGTCCGCACCCAGCCTGACGGTGGTATGGTCAGGTTACCGAACGGAGATATGGAAATTGTCGTTTGCCCCAACGACGGCGTAGCCGACGTGCTGAATTTTATCAGTACCGGTACGACGGGGGATAACTTCACCTTCATCGTCACCGACGTCAACAACAACTTTTTGACCCGCCCGCTTGGTACCGCGGTGGACTTTGAAACGTTGCCCGAGGGCATCTGCCGCGTCTACGGCCTATCCTACTACGGTAGCCTGAGTATCGACGAAGGGGATAATGTATTCACGGAGCAATTAGCGAACGGTTGTTTTGACCTCTCCGACAACTTCGTGATGGTCACCCGTGAGGCCTCGGCAACCGGCCCGATCAGTACCGAAGCCGGAGAAACGTCGATCCTGGCTTGCCCGGGTGACGCCGAGCCGGACGTGGTTGTCTTCGACTCCACCGGCACCGGCTTGAGCAATTTCAATTACGTCGTCACGGATGAGAACAACGTCATCTTTATGGTAGCCTTTACCGACCGGATCAACTTCGAGCAGCTGCCTGAGGGTATTTGCCGCGTTCACGGTTTGGGCTACGACGGTATCATCGTAGCGTCTCCCGGCGATACGTTGGGCGTCGACCCGCTGGCCAGTGGTTGTTTCTCACTGTCCACTAACTTCGTTACCGTGACAAAGCAACTGCCCGCGGGCGGAGACATCCAATTGGTGGGTGGTGGAAACGAAACTACCGTCTGCTCGCAAGATGGCGTGGCGGATGTGGTGAACTACGAAAGTATCGGCGCGGAGTCACAAAACTTCGTTTATCTGATCACTACCGAGGAAAACAGCATCCTGGCCGTAACGGAAGACGACAACTTCGACTTCGACGACGCGCCTTTCGGCATCTGCCGTATCTGGGGCCTGGCCTACAACGGCAATCTGCTGGCGCGGGTGGGGGACGACGCGGCCCTTGCTAACCTGGCCTCCAGCTGCTTTGCGCTCTCGAATGATTTCATCACCGTTACCCGCGATGACGTGGAGGGCGGTACAATCAGCGTTAACGGCCGGGACTCGGTCTTTACCTGCCCCGGTGATATGGTGGCGGACGTGGTAACCTTCAACAGTACCGGCGCTACCGGCAGCGAGTTCCAGTACCTCATTACGGACGAAAATAACATCATCCTCGCGCTGGCCGACGGAGACAACTTCGACTTCGAGCCGGCGGGCACCGGCGTTTGCCGCGTATGGGGTTTTGCCTACGCCGGTGAGGTGACCGCCGCGGCGGGCGACGACGCGGCGGCGGTTGATCTGGCCGATGGTTGTTTTGCCCTGACGGACAACTTTATCACCGTCATTCGGGAAACCCCGACGGGCGGCTCGGTGAGTCTGGCGGACGGTAGCCTGGCCGTGGAGGTTTGCTCCGGCGTCGAAGAAGAAGCCGCGCTGGAATTCATTACGACTTCCACCTCGATGAACTACACTTACCTGGTCGTACAGGCGGACAGCTTCGCACTGACGGCCATCGATGGTGGTTTCAACTTCAATATGGCCAACGGCGGTGTTTACAACATCTATGGTTTGGCTTATGCCGGGGACCTGTCTTTGGTGCCGGGCACGAACATCTTTACGACCGACCTGGCGACGAGTTGTTTCGAGCTGAGCGACACCTTCGTTACCGTCAGCGTAACGGAAGTGGACGGCGGCGACATTCTCGGCAACGGTGCCGAGGAGGTTTACTTCTGTCCGGAAAACCTCGAGGACGGCTTGGTGCGCCTGACGACGAGCAGTGCCTGTATCGATTATCGCTACGTGATCACCACCGATACGGATTCACCCGTTATCATCAATTTGGTGGAAATGGGAGCCGATAGCTTTGACTTCGGCTCACTGCCTCTGATGGCGCTGCGTATCTATGCGATCTGCTACGATGGTGAGTTCCAGGCGGCGGCTGGTTCCTCACTGGAGTTCAGCCCTCTGGCGAGCGGTTGCGTTGACCTGTCGAATAACTTCATCCGTGTACTCAACGACACGCCCGAAGCCGGAACGATCAGTTTCGATGATGTACCGGGCACCAATATTTTCTGTACGGTGGATGGTGACAGTACCCTGAGTGTTTCTACCACCAGTACGAGCCAAACGGGCTACGCCATTATCGTTACCGACGAGATGAACATCGTACAACTGGTGACTACCGACCCGACCAACGTAGCGCTCGGTTCGCTGCCGGAAGCTGCTTACCGCGTTTACGGCCTGGCCTATACGGGTAACGTGATCGCGATGGTGGGAGACGACATCACCATCGCCGTCCTGGCGGATAACTGCTACGAACTGACGCCGGTATTCCTGGAAGTGCGCCAAAGCGGAGAGATATCCGCAGGTATGCTGATCAACGCCACGACCGAAGGAACGGGCGATACGATCACCTTCTGCATTCCGGATGGCGATAACCCGATCGCGGTTATCGAAGCGACGGTTTCCGGTCCCAACTACCGTTACATCGTCACCGATGACAACGGCCGGGTACGCGTGGCGAACCTGCCGGGCGGCATCATTCCGTTCCAGCCCTTCGGCTCCGGTGTTTACCGTATATACGGCTTCAACTTTACCGGCCAGTCATTGATCGGTACGGGGCAGGATATCCACAATACAACCCTCAGCACGGGTTGTGGTGCCCTGACCGGCAACTACATCACCGTCCGTTATGCTAACCCCGACGGCGGCATGGTCACGACGGCCGCCGGTGAAAGTGAGATCGAAGTGGAAATCACGGGTAGTGGTGACGATGCCGTAGCTTTGGTTGACGTCGTCAATACTTCCGATTCTCTCAACCGCTACGCCTACGTCATTTCGGATGAAAACAACATCATTCAGAGCATTAGCCGAAGCAACAGGATCGACTTCGGCCCGGCGGGCGTCGGTGTCTGTCGCGTTTGGGGTGTTTCCTTCACCGGCAGCATTACCGCGATGATAGGTGACAATGCGGGAGAGGTGCCGCTGAGTGATCTTTGCTATGTACTGAGTGAGACTTTTCTGACCGTCACCCGCGTCGACAATGTGGGCTTCACCGGCACGGAAGAGGAGGAAATGATTCATGTCGGTTTCTCGGACCTGACGATGACGGCCCGGCCCAACCCCGTTACCGGCAACATGCTTTACCTCGACTTAGATGGCCTCGTGGGCGTGCCCAGCGGCCAGGTGTTCGTGCGTGACATGAACGGCGTGGCGTACAGCGTTCAAAACCTGACCGGCGGCCCGGATGGTACAACGCTGGAACTGGACATCAGCGGCCTGCCCGCCGGGATGTATTTCGTGCAACTGACCAGCGAGTTCGGCGCGCAGTCGGTGCGGTTTATGAAAAACTAGCTCCGCACCCGCGTTCGCGCCCTGAAAACAGCCCCCGTAACGGAAATTACCGTTGCGGGGGCTGTTTGCTTACGGGGCGATATGTCGCATCTTTGTGGCGGTAAATCCTTCTTCCATGCGTAACCTGCTCATCGCCATCGTTTGTGTCCTCTTCGTGCTCATGCTCGGCGTGAACCTCTACTTCCGGGCCAAAGTGCTGCGGGCGTACCGCGTGCTGGTGCGGAACCGGGTGGATTTTACGCCGGCGCAGATTTTCAGCAGCCAACGGGTGGAAGACGAGATCATCCCGGAATATCCAGCCCAGGCGGCGGCGATCCGTCAGTTCAGCGGGTACCTGCAACGGAGCATCAAGATGACGACGGTGCTGATGGCACTGATCACGGCCTTTGGGGGTATACTGATGTGGTACCGCCACGAGGTGTAGACGGTCTGTTTGGGCGCGGACGCGGGGTGCAAGGGAAGTTAGGAAAAACCGCTCTTCAGCCCTCCGTCAATAAATCACTGTAGCTGTTTTCGATCAGGTCTTCCGGCCTGACGCCCAGGTAAGCGATATAGGTCTCGCACTGGGCGAGCAGGGCGTCGTGTTCGGCCGGCGAATCACCGATGGCTTCGATCTCGATGAAAGTACCCAGGCCGACGACGGTGTCGAGGTGGAACTTCACGTTGTCAATGAAGTATATCTCCCGCTGTTTATCCACCTTTACCCAGGTACCCAGCGCACGGTCGAGCGTAGCGGCAAGGCTCTGGGCGGTGGTTTCCCCATCCAGTACGGTCAGGGCAACGGAGCTGTCTTTCGGTCCG
>Ga0115031_1000897_pt1 | contig 21786 bp, 13 predicted proteins | sample Maine_Asex4_meta_FD_87301 | JGI IMG/M metagenome (GOLD analysis project Ga0115031, IMG submission 87301) | Marine algal microbial communities from Maine, USA - Maine_Asex4_metaG | ecosystem: Host-associated > Algae > Red algae > Unclassified | place: Maine, USA | collected 2015-01-05
ACTTAAGTCGTTGGTAAATCCTGGCGTTGTGGTATCGGTGGTACTAGAAATTGCCCAACCCGACCAATATGAAAAATCGCCATCTACAAAAATATTGGGTAATAAAACATTGCCGTTCACAAAATAACCTTGCTCCCCACTATTGTTGTTCGAAGAATCTACTGCTATGTTAAAATCCTCAAAGTCCGCAACCGTTTGGGCACAACAAAATGAGGTAACTAATAATAAAATGGTAAATGTTAAATGCTTCATAATTATATGTTTTTTTTAAAAAATTATTAATTCATCGAGCTGTGGTTCACAAGGCTACAGAAACCCCCAACCGCCCATTGATACCAGGCATTGGTCTTACCTCAATTACTCGATAACTAAGGTTGTATAAATTGTCTATATTTAAAAAAGTGTTTAATTTAAACTTGGTAAAACGCCATTCTTTTTTTATTGAAATGTTCGCTAATAAATAAGCAGGCAGTGGATCAGAAAATGTCCTGACCGAACCAGTCCACTGATGCATATAGTCAATCTGCCAATCTTTTATAGCCAAAGAAGTGGTAACACCTATTCGATTTTTTGGCGTATAATACAACTGTTCTCCTACCGCTGTTCGAGGTATTAGAATCGGAAGTTCATTGGTAGCCAATGTAAATTGGTAAAGGCTTCTAATTTGAAACACAAAGTTCTTTTTTTCAAGCTTATAGTTTAAGCTGGTTTCCAGCCCTCGACTATTGACCTCGGCAATGTTCTGTGGTGAATAAAAGAATGAGTTGGCTAAACGTGTCCACAAAATCCAATTATTGGTTTGTCGGTGAAAGACAGTGGCACTAAAAAAGATGGATTCCCCATTTTTATTTTTACTTAAAGCATCTATCCCGAGTTCTTGTCCCCAACCCGCTTCCGCTTCCAATTCGGGATTGCCTCCTGGATTCCAATGCAAATTATTGAGTGTTGGTACTCGATAATTACGGTCTACCTTGGCTCGGATGTTCACCTGACCAATTGATTTTTCAATACCCAAAGAAGGCACACCAACACTTTTTTGTCCTTGTATCCATTCCTGTCGCCAGCCAAATTGCCACCTAAAATATTTGTTTCGCTGTTTTACAGAAGTAAACAAAGCAACTTGTGGACGCTTAATAGTTGTCACATAATTACCTGTTTGTGCAGCAACCGCAAGCTGTTGGACACCCGCAACTATTTGTAGGTTCTTACGACCATAAAAGGTGCTTTCCCATTCGTTGGACCATTGTTGGTAGCGATTGAGATTGTCGGTAAGTTGTTTGGGGTCTAAATAATGATTGTCGTCTATTAAGTAAGCAGTCCTAAATTGGTGGTGAAACTGCTTACCTGTTTTTGCCCAAGCGATGGTTGTCCGCAAAGAGGCATCATTTTGAACAGCTTCACTACTGTTTTGGGTAGTGGTTGGTGGAATTTCACGCTCGCTTTTCTGTCCCCAAAGATGAAAACTAAGGGTCTGATTTTTGGGTAATTGATATTGCAAACTCTGCATAATTCCCCATTGTTGTAATGCGGCATTGCTTTGGGTTCTTTTGGGCAGGTTGGGTGCAATTTCGTAGCTAAAATCATTTTGGGCTTGTTGGTAAAACACCTTGGTTGAAGCAGTCCATTTGTCGTTTTTCCACTGACCTTTAAAATGGCTTGCATAATGATCAAAGCTACCTGCTTCTAGTGAAAGGCTTATTTGTTGTGGCGCCTCGCTTATTGCCATACGGTTGTCGAGCAAGAGGGTTCCGCCAATGGCGCCATTGCCCCAAGCACTACTTCCGCCTCCTAAATTCAATTGAGTACTTTCAAAAAACCCAATCGGCAATAAGGATAAGTCGAGTAGTCCGAGCATAGGACTTTGTAGCGGAACGCCATTCCATAGTACCGCCAAATGATTGCTGTTGCTTCCTCGGACGGCTGCGGTTGCCAAGCTGCCTTGCCCATAACTTTTTATAAAAACAACACCCGATTCATTTAAGGCTTCGGCGACCGATTGATTCTTATCTGTTTTTAAATCGACAACAATAGAACCTGTTTGGTTTTTACGGATTTCCTCTACCACTTTTACCACAGGCAATACAACAGTCGTATCTTGCCCAAGGGCAGAAAGCACGATTAAAAAAAGCAATAAATGTGATAAGAAAATCTTCACCAATTAAGTGTTTTTATTGGTGGATTTTGGAAAGATTCAGGCAAGAGATGGCAGCCATGGGTATAAATATAGGAACATCAAATTTGAGTCAAATTAAGTATCTCAAATCCAATAGCCCAATACTCAAACATTGGTACACAGCAAAACATTTCTTGATTTTTCCTCCGAAAATCCGAAATTAGTAGTCTGACAAAAATAAGTTGACAATTATTTTTGTTAGATTACTTAATTAAACAATTGGCAGGTCTTCTGGCTCATTCCTACTCTTAGCAACCTTCCCATTTTATTAAACAGTGGTTGTAAAAAGCTAAAAGTATTTGATGGAACATACAGCAGCGGGGACTGCTCCAGATTTTCACTGGATTCCCTTCTGGACAAAGATTCAATAAAAATCTCTGTTTGCTCATTCATTGTTAAGTCTAAAAATTAACAACGAACTCACCATTTGTTTCTGGGACAAAGGTAGAACAAATAAATTTGTTTTTTACAGCGAGGAGTCTTATATTTACAGATTAACAATTACCTCAAAAATTATCGCTTATGAAAATCAGACTAAAAAACAACTCCGTAAAGTTTCGCATTAGTAAAAGTGAATTGACTGCGCTCTCTCAAGAAAACTCACTCGATCATCAATTGGCTTTTGGCGGACCAGCCCTCGATATCTTTTTAAGACCTACGCCTAAGGAACAGCCTTCTGCCGTTTTAGCCAACTACTCTTTTGTTGTAGCTATACCAATGACTGCCGTTCAACAACTAAAGGAAGACGAAAAAATGCGCACTTTCTCTTTTGAGGCGGATGGTAAAAAAATTCTAATCGAGAAGGACTTTAAGTCTTGAGTATTTTAGGTTGTTAGATTTTGAAAAATGAACTTTTAGATTAAATACAAAAAATCTAACATCACAACTTTACCATTCGCTTGACCAAAGTCGTTTCTATATCGGTTATTTTAATAAAATAAATACCTGATGCTAAGTTGCTAAAATCAATATACTGTTTTTGGCTTCCCTCTCTTCGTATGGCTTTTTCACTATAAACAACACTTCCTTCTACACTCAATATTTCTATTTCAATTATTTGCTTCTTAGGGTTCAAAAAGTGCACCACAGTATGTCCGTAAGTAGGATTGGGCATTATTTGTGCCAACATCAATGTAGATCCCTTCCTACTTAATAAAACAGTACTCAACAATCTAATTTCGCCTGTGACCAGTTGCTCTTTTAACTGATAAACATATTCTCCACTCCATGTAATTTCATCGAGGTATTCCTTTGTTGTTTTATCCAATAATAGGACTTCTTTTTCTTCTTCATAATAACGCTCCAACACCAAAGAAATACGTTCTTCATTTTCACCCAATTCCCAACTGAGTACATTTCCTTGTTCGTTGGCAACACCTGCAAACAAAACACTAGAACTGTTCAAAGCAGCACAACTAAAATTAGTTTCGATATTAGTGGTACAGTCGTTGGCGTCGGTTATGGTCAAGTTGTAAGACTCGACAATGGGAATGGGTTGACTGCTCAAGTTAAAGTCGTTGGTCATTACCACTGTATCTATTACGCCGCTTATGGTAAAAGGAGGCATGCCCGTTGCTTGAAAAAGATAAACGGTATAGTCGATTCCATCTGCATTACAAATGGGTGTTGGCTCAAATCCGACTGGATTGTTAAATTGCACTTCTGTTATGGGAATGATTGACTCGGTACAGTTCCAACAAAAATCAGCTCCACCAACCGATACAAAATAATGATCTTGGATAGACGGATCAATATTGTTTAATGGAATTATCAAGAAATCATTGGCGCCTGCATTGAGTTCGTTTTCATATAAAAATTCCTCCAACATTTCTGTTTCTGCCAAAACACCATCATCGTTTTCATCGTAAAACAACTGAACCGTAATCGGATTTGCAAAAGGAATGTTTCCATTATTCTCCACAAAGACCGACAATTCACTGCCCGCACTGGTCCCACAATTAATAGACAAAACATTGGGTACAACATTCGGAATGGGGCGTTCGACGGCTATGTCAAAAATACTGTTGATGTTGGTTTGAATCTCTAAGGTACAATCTTGTCCTGTTGCCAAACAATTGGCGTTGGTTTGCTGTAAACTCTGAACAGTAATAGAAAAATCATTGGATAGCAAGCAAAACGCTTCCGCTATCAGTAGGTCAATGGTAAATTCAAGACTTTCATTCAACCCAATGGTTTCATTGACTTCAAACAATACTTGATTACTCGATGGCAATGACAATTCTTCTATAAACGATAATGGCAAACTACTGTTAACAATGCTTTCATAATGAATGTTCTGAGGTAAAAAAGCGGTAATACTCGTACCACTAACCACATCGTCTGGACCCAAATTATTAAGAACAACCGTAATCTGATGGCTGGCGGAACAGCCCGATAGTAGGTCGCTGCTGACCGATAAATCGACGGTATGGGTTGCCTCCACGCCTTCTATAGAAATCGGTTCAACCAATTGCCTAGATCCACTGCCTGTACAGGGATCGCCACATGTTTGCTCACCAAAAGCAGTCACCATAAACTGAGAGCCTGCTACATAATTGCAATCGGTTACAAAGGCAACAAACAACCTCGCCTGTCGGGTAAACAAAGTCCCTTGGTTCAATCCTCGCAAGCCATCGTATTCCATATCTATAAAATTATTAGCCGGATTTTCCTCATTGGCGACGGCCAAATCTATCTCAATTTGATTATTGTTCACACTGCTTGTAAATGGACGTAAGGAAGTCTCTAAGGGATATTCCATATAAGAATCTCCTGCCAAATAAAAGCCGCCTGCTTCGGGCAAATCTATCAATACAGATGGATTCATCACATTGGCTTCTCCTGCGCTGTTGAGTAAAATTTCATAAAAAATAGTATCACATAAAGCCACCGAAGTAGTCGGACTGCTGATGTCCATCTGTAATTCGGAATCGTTGATGTTCCACGTTCGTATCCAAGATTTCACAAAATTGGCGCACTCATAAGCTTTCCACGCAGTTGGGTAATTACCACAGGTCTGTCCAACGTCGAGGTTGATTTGTCGATCACTGTCGCAGCCGATGGTCCGATAAAAAATTTCGCCTTCTATACAGTCTCCTGGAGCCAATGAGGAAAACTGAACCAAATTGGTCAATGGGTCAATATAATTTAGCGTACCCGAACTGACAGAATCTACGGCAATGCCATCGGCGTAAACCATCGCAAACACTTTTGAAAATTCTTCTTCGCCATTGTTGCAATATTCAAATACAATAGAGTTGCTAGCTATATTTGAATAGCTGGTGTTGCTCAAAGAGACATCTAAGGAAGCCAACATACTTTTGTTAAGTGTCACAGAATCATTAACAACAGAAAGATAATCTTGCTTTAAAATCTGGCAACTTTCATCGCTATACGCATTGTTCCGATAATACAATATTGTTTCATAATGAGGAATTACTTCACAATATCCACTGTTAATCCTATACGACAATTGAGTAATAGAACCTGTATCATTAAGTATTGGCCAAGAATTGTTGTTGATAAATAACAATTTGGTGTTTTCTCCAGAACTACTAATAATGGGATCGTCAATGGTGTATTCGTCTAAATAATTAGAATCTACAAAATAAGAATAAACACTGCTTCCTACTTGATAATTCATCTCTGGTGGCAGTATCACAACCATAGAATCCATCTGAGTAGTTGGTCTTACTTCATTGTAAAATAGAGCCGCCAATTCTTGTGTGCTGAATTGATTTTTTGTGGTGGCAACTTTAAAATCGAGTTTATTTTTAACCAAAACCCCGTCGCAGAAATCGTTTTCAAAAAAGACATCTAACAAAGCCGTTGGATTAATGTCTGTCAAGTAAAAACGTTGTCCCACATGACCACGAGTACACATATCACCTGCGTCCGACATTGAATAGTGAATGGTCCTAAAATTGCTAATATCTAAAATATTATTGCTCGGTATTTTATCGGTGCTGACTACTTGAAAAAAGGCTTCTAAATTAATGGAGTCGCCTTCGGTTAATGTACCAAAAGAATAACAGTCGTTTACCAAATCAGACAAGTCTAAATCGGTATAAGTGTATAGCGTATCAAAGAAGCCAATTGTTGCTAAAGAATCGGGTAATTCGCAACTTATGTGCGTAGCTGTTTCCTGGTCATAAAAATGAACTGTCCCTCCTATCCAATCAAGTAAATGGGTGTTGTCAATTTGGTCATGAATGATGCGAATGTGGGGTTGCAATACTGTTTCTGTTCCCAACACCATTCCTTTAGCCGCCACCAAAATGGTATCACAAGGAATGGCAAGCATGGTATTGTGGGTACTTTTTTGAAGATTTACTTTCGTACTTAAATCCCAATTTTCATAGCCTGCGGTCAAACGACTTGCCCCCATTGAAAGCGTCATCAAAGAAGCATTCTGACACCAATCAATTCCAGCAATGCCATCGGCTACACACATAGATAAATCTCCTTGGTGGGTAAAAATTTCTAAAGTATCTTGCCCTATCAACCAATTGCAATCGCAAGCTTCATCACAGGCATATAAAACTTCCCAATTGATAAAAGCAGGCTCAATGTTTTCCATACATTCAAAATCAAACAGCACCTCAAAACAGTTGCTGATTTTATCAATTCCCACAATAAAAATACTGTCGCCAATTTGATACGCCTCTTCATAAGGAGCCAAAATAGGATCGATGTCTGAAAGGCTCAATCCAGGAGGAACTTCCATTTTTAAAGTAAAAATATTGGTCGGGCATTCATAGGCATTTAACAAAAAATCGAAGCAAAACCCAACGGTATCAATCTGTTGATTGTCCCAAAAATCGACTTGACCTGTGTTGCTAAGATCGCTCACACAAAGACTAAAAAGGTCGTCGCTGTACTGGAAAAAAATGGAGTCGCCGCACCCATTAAAACCACTTAATCGACTGGAAAACGTAAAATTGGCATATTCTTGAATCAAATCATTGGGGCAGGGAATAACCAATTCTGCGACGAAATCAAAGGAGGAATCTATTGCCAAATCGTTCAACGCTCCCATTTGGTCCAAATCTTCTAAAAAGGCATCTTGTTCATAATCAGCAATGATGTTGTATTCAAAACTTGTTGAATCGTAAGAAGCCACAAAAGGAATGGATTGACCATTGACTGTCAGGTTGCTCAAATAAGGTGTAAACTCTAAATTACTTGAATCGGATATGATGTCAATCGTTTGTACTAGATTATAAAAATCGCCTGTTGCAGAATTGTTGGCAAAAGAAAATTCATAGACAAAAGATTTACAGCTGTCACCATTGGCTATTTCATTAATATTAAAACTTCCGTTGTTGGTCCCAAAAGGATGATTGGTATTGGCAACTCCTACGGTCTTATTTATTTTATCGCAACTTTCAAAAAGACATCCCCAACGAGTAGTCGTTCTTAATGCTTCAAAATTGCTACAATTGCTGTTGTTGTTTTCTGTATAGTAAAATTGCACTGTTTGTGTTTGTCCATTACCCAATTCTGCGCCTATAATATTAAAAAGAATGGAATCGTTTGATAGACTATAGGTGAAATTTCCGACACCATTCCAAGTCAGAGAATCCAAATCCCAATGAGACGGAAGGCGATACAATCCCCACAACCGATCAATGTCTCCCAAGCCCGTATTCAAATAGCTTGCCTGTGGAATGCCTGCTACAAAATTGACCGATACATTGAGTACACCAAACAACAATCCATACGGTGGGCTAAACGAAACATTGGAGGTGTTGTTTAAATCCAAGATTATTTCATCCTGTAAAACGCCACTGTTTTGTACAAATTCAATGGCGTCGCAAACGGCTCTTTTTTGAATGCTAAAAGATAGGGTATCTCCTGCCAGAAGCGGAACAGCAGGCTCAACAGTAATGGTAAAAACAGATAAATCGCTGTCGTCCAAAATCATCGACACCATTGGACTTAACTCATAATCCAACGAAGCAGTAATCAATTCAATTCCTTCTGGTAGTGCAATTTGGACATCAAAGGGCACCTCGACTTCTCCTTGTACCATCAAGCAATAATTAATGGTATTGGTATCTCCACAAGCCGTCAAGTCTTCGTAGAACTCATCGGTTGCAATCTGAATTTGCCCCTGCAATTGGTTTACAAAGAATAGTCCTATAATGCCACAAAAGAGGGCACAACATAGATTTTTCATACTGTATAGAATTATTAAAAATAAAACAACACATCAATATAGGAAACAGGCAAAAGGCAAAGGCGAGAAATAGGTGTATTGTATGCCTGTTCTAAGGATTATTGATGCCTATAAGCAATATAAGTAGTCTGACAAAAATAATAATACATTACTTTGAGCGATTTTTTAGCTCCTACTTCGTCAGAAAGCCTCATCGTAGCCCTACTATGATTACGTTTTCTTCCTCGTATGACCATAAAAACTCATCTCAAATTAATAGCATATTATTTTTATCAGACTACTTAGAAATGCAATTTATTGAAAAAAACGTTATTTTCCTAATAAAATGTTACCATCTTGTAATGCTTACTTTGCAAATCCATGCAATTACATTATATTTGCTGTTCATAATTTAATAATAATCAAAATACAAAATATCATGGGAAGAGGTGACAAACGTTCCAGAAAAGGAAAAATCAAAATAGGATCTTATGGCAAGTCTCGACCAAAGCCTTGTAATGAGCGCAAAGACAAAGCAGCGGCAGCAGCCAAAGCTAAAGAGAAAGAAGCATAACCAGCGACGTCATTCCAAAACATTTAGAAACGATGTGAATAAATGTGTTTGGAATGACGGCGTTGTTCATTTCAGGTTTCTCTTTTTTTCTTCCAATACCAAACACCCATCCTTACTTCACTTCCCATTTTATCAAAGAAGTATAGTCTTCTCCACTTTTACTCTTATCACCATAAAGGATTACTTCTACCGCATCATTGGGCACCGTATAAGTCAATACATACCGATTGCCACCTACGCTTTCCAGCGGAATCCATTTGCCATTCACAATAATGGTTGCCAGTATGTAATTCGGTAATAAGACATCTATATTGATGGTCTCGCCCCTATTCAATGTTTTTTTCAAAGGAGTATTTAACGTACACAATTCTTTTTGAAAGGGCGAGTATGCCAATGGAAAGTAATCGTTGTTCGTTGTCCTTACCTCAAAACCAATACGACCACTGTCGGTATACAATTTTTCTTCTGGTGTTTTACTCATCATATATGCTTTCCACTGACCTTTTTTGGGAAAACGCACACGAATCGTCGCTTTGTTGCCATTGCGATTGACCCAAACGCAGTCTTGCCTTTTTTGGCGATCTTCTCCCACCAACAACACATTCACCATTCTATCTTTGGGTACTTCCATTTCAAAAACATAATCTTGATCCAAGGACATTTCGACCAATCTTTCAGGACGAGAAAGCAGTCTCAGTTTTTCGTCAAAAAACCGCCCGTGTAAGAAAGGCAATTCCGTAAACTCATACGCATTTAGGGGACGCTCCAAAAACTGCTGGTAGGTCTTTACAGGATAATGGGTAAAAATCATTTCTTCGGGCTTGCGAAACAAATAATGAGTAGAATAACGCAGCTTAAACCGCTTACCTTCCATAAAACCAGCATCCCAAGTAACATCAAGTAAATACCAACTCCCATCAAGATTTACCGCATTCCAAGCATGGTTGGTAACCATAGGGTCTTCTCGGTTAAACAAATCGAATCCATACCCTCTCGAATAGCCTTCGACCACTTCACTGCGAATACCAACTTCATCACACATAGCTGTAAACAATTCCGAAAAACCAGAGCACAAAGTCCGACGAGTCTTTAAAGTATTCTCTAAATTCTGTTCGTGGATTTTTCCGCTCAAATAAGCCTTGGTATCGTACGCAATGTTTTTCGCTATCCAATCATGAAAAGCTTCCGCCTTGTCTCGGTCGGTCTTAGCATCAGCCGTAATTTGTTTCACCAGTTTTTTCAACTCTTTATCGGTGTTTTGTGAAAAAGTATTTAAACTGAGAATCAAGAAAAGACAACTCCAAAATATTTTCATAACTTGTGTTTTTTTAGCCGTTAATCAGCCAATGAATGGATGCGGTTTACTTAAAACGCAAACAAAGCAAAAACGTTGTTCAAGCTACAAGAATTTAGGAATGAGCAGTTAGGAGTTCTATAATGCATTCATTCACATATTGAAACATTCACACATTGAGTCTGCTCTAAAAGTCAAATAATGAAAAAAATTAATTAAAACCGAAGCGTCGGACCGTCAAAATAAAAAATATCTATATATTATTTAAAAGCTTCGATTTTATAAATACATTTTAATTTTTATTTTTATTTAAAATTGGACGGTCCGACGCTTCGGTTCTGGACTTTTTAGCGCAAACTCCACATTGAACATTCATACATTAAACAATGACCGGATTTACACAACAAATCATCAACGACCTTTCTGAAAACGAATTGGTTGAGTTGCAACACTCTTGCTATATTTTTCCGACCCGAAGAGGGGGCATTCACTTTGAAAATGAGCTGGCTAAAAAGTATACACAGCAGACTTTTTGGGCGCCTGGCATTATGGACATTGCCGACTTTGTAGAAGAAGTCATTGGGCGGAAGAAGACCGACGATATGACCTTGCTCTTTGAGCTGTACGATGTCTATTTGCAATTCGATGATACCATAGAGTCTTTTGAAAAATTTTATCCTTGGGGTGAAATTATATTAAAAGATTTTGATGAAATAGATAAATACTTGGTCGATGCTCAGGCTTTGTATCAAAACATTCTTGAAATCAAAGAGATTGAGGCAATGTTTGGCGCCAATGAAGAAGCACTCTCAGCTGTTCAAAATTTTAGAAAAGTATTAAATGTTGATGAACAAAGTGAACTACTCAGTCGCTTTTTGTCGGTTTGGAAAGTCGTTGGGGAGGTCTATATAGCTTACCGAGAACGTTTGTATGAAAAAGACTTGGCGTACGAAGGAATGCTTTATAGAGAGCTCGTCACCAAAATAGCAGCACAAAAAGACAACATTGGATACCAACGCTATATTTTTTGTGGGTTCAATGCCTTGTCTAATGCCGAAGAAGCCATTTTTGATTCCCTGGCGTCTCAGGAACGAGCCATTTTTTATTGGGATGCCGATAAGCTGATGTTGGAAAACGAATGGCACGAAACGGGTTATTTTCTTAGAAAGTACAAGCAAAAATGGGACGAACATATTTCTCGTTGGGTCATTACCGATATGGTAAAGACCGAAAAGAAAATCAACATCATGGAGGCGCCCAAAAATATGGCTCAGGTAAAAGCAGTGGGCAATATTTTAAATAAGCTGATTGATCAAGAAGGGTTTGAATTGGAACAAAGTGTGGTCGTATTGGCAGACGAAAATCTTTTGTTTCCTATGCTTTATGCACTGCCCGAAAAAATCGTTCGCCTCAATGTCTCTATTGGTTATCCTGCCGTAAGCTCGCACTTGGTGCACCTCATCAATAATTTGTTTGAGTTACACATTACCCGAAGAAAAAAATACTTTAGAGCAGACCTCATCGCTCGACTTTGTGCTTCGGGTTATTTACAGTTGATTGCTTCTGATGAAATCAATGATCTTAGAATACTTTTATTAGAAAACAGAAAGACCTATTTGAGCTTAGACGAAGAATCTAAACTGGGAAGTATCATCAACAATACCATTCTACTCGGGTTGTTTAAGGAGACCAAAACAGCCGATGAGTTTCTAAAATTACTCAATGAATTTTTAACCGAACTCTTCTCCTTTTTTATTAGAAAAAAAGAAGTCGCTCCTGGAGCTGAAGGACTGACGGAAGAAGAAAAAAACACCCGTTTTATAGAAGAAGACATTGCCAAACTACCCTATCGAGAAGAACTTGATTTTATTTTTGAGGTCATCAAACATTTGTTTCAGTTTAGAGATCACCTATCGGATCACCTTCCTAAAATAGATTTAAAAATGCTCTTTCGGATGTTCAATGAACGCATCACGCAATTGAAAATTCCTTTTACAGGTGAAACAGATGTGGGCTTACAAATGATGGGTTTTTTGGAAACAAGAACGCTTGATTTTGAAAACCTTATCATTCTTTCGGTAAATGAAGGACAATTGCCCACCGAGCGCAAGCTGAACAGCTACATCCCGTACTCTTTGAGAAAAGGTTTTCAGATGCCTACTTTTGAGGAACAAGATGCCATTTATGCCTACCATTTTTATCGCCTTTTACAACGAACAAAAAAAGCCTATCTGCTATTCGATGGTGAGTCAGGAGGCAAGGGAAGTAAAGAACGCAGCCGCTATTTATCACAACTGGAAAGAATGGCAGCCATTCAGCCTCCAGATGGAAAATTTACGGTTACGTCTTGGCTTATTGGAACAGAAGGTATTGAAATTCCTGAAACCCCTTTGCCTATTGTGGTTGACAAAACACCTGAAGTTTTAGAAAAATTAGCCCGTTTTATTCAAAAAGAAGTAACGAATAATGAAGTAAAAAAAGAAGGAGAAGAGGAAGAAAAAAACCACGCTTTCTCCCCTACTTCCTTGACTGCTTATATTAAATGTCCACTACAATTTTACTTTAATTATCTAGCAGAACTGAAAGAGAAGAAAGACTTTACACAAGAGATAGAAGCCAATGATTTGGGTAACATCGTTCACCAAGTTTTAGAGAACCTTTACAAACCTTATGGCGACAAAGAAATTTCTAAAGAAATCGTAAAGGAATTGGCAAAGCCTTGGCGTATTAAAAAAGAGGCAGAGCGTATTTTAAGGGATAAAACGAAACTGGTAGAAAAAGATGCCGCTGATTTGACGGGCAAAAACATTGTCACTTTCAACATCATTTTACAATTGGTCGAAAAAGTATTGGAAAACGATATTCAAACGGCGCCATTTGTCATTCACGGATTAGAGATCAAAAAGACACACACCCTCAATGTCGATGGTAAAAAAATGGACCTTCAAGGAACCATTGACCGGGTAGACCAATTACTCGACGACAATCTGCAACAGAATGTAAGAATCATTGACTATAAAACGGGAAAAGTTACCTTTAGCGACAAGAAAACCAATATCGAAGAATTAGATGATTTTTTAACCAAACATTTTACCGATCCCAAATTGTCTGCTCCGTTTCAAGCCTGTTATTATGCTTATCTTTATCATCAAACACAACCACAAAAAGCACTGCAAACAGGTATTTTTGCCTTAAAAGAAAGCTCCAAAGGCGTCCAACTTTTAAACAAAGACAACAGCTCGTTTACTTCGGAATTCTATTTGGTCTTTGAAGAAAAACTCAAGAACCTCCTTCGTGAAATGATGAATCCCGACATTCCTTTTGTACAAACAGAAGACGAGAAAAATTGCATCTATTGTACGTTTAAGGAGATTTGCAATCGCTAATTTTAAAGGTAAAAAGTCCCGAAATCCCAAACTCCCGAAACCCCAAACTCCCGAAGTCCCGAAGTCCCGAAGTCCCGAAATCCCGAAATCCCAAAGTCTCAATTCACCAGATAAAGAGCGTGGCAACCCGAAGGCAAACTTGCGTTGTAAATAGATTTTTTTAATTCAATGGCTTCTCCCGTTTTATCAATAGAGAAAAAAGAGATACCGCCTCTACGCTGCGTTAAATCGTGGTATTGATAAATAGAAACGGCAAGCATATCGTCGTCTTTGTCGAAGAGAACATTGCGAGGAAGCATCCCCTCAAATTGGATGCTGTCTACCACTTCAAATTGACCAACATTTCCATCAAACTGTAATAAAATGAGGCTTCCTGTTGAAGTCCAGCGTTCGTCGTTTTTGGGGTAAAAGGTTCCATTTTTACAAGCAACCGCAATAAATTCCCCAGTAGAACTAATAGCAAAACCTTCTGGAGATACTCCTATGGGAATCAAACCATTGACGACATGGTCACCCGATTCGGCATCAAAAGCGATGGACACCATTTCACCCAAATTGTTTTCACTTTGGACATTGGAAATTAGGTAGTGTTTTCCGTCTGGTGTAAACCGACCAGCACCTGGCAAACCGCCCATACCAATTGCCTCGCCCCACATTTCGACCGACAAATACGATTCTTGTTCGATGATTTTATAAAAAGCAATCTGGCGTTTTTCTTTAATGGTTACCGCCAAGAACGAACCCGAAGGATGCCAACTGATGTCCGTTAAGTGCACCTCTTCCTCAAATCCGTGCGGATAAGTCTGTATGTTGCCAAACATATTGTCTTTCCATTCAATCAATACAATTTCCTCAAGATATTGCTCTGTGGATACCGCCAATAAATTCCCTGCAGGATTCATTTGAACCGCAGTGGGGTTTTTTCCAATGTCCATTGCCGTAATCAATTTGGTATCGGTTATAGATACTGCCGAAAGCATTCTACCTTCTGGAAAAGAAGCATAAACATCTCCAACCTTCTGAATGTCTTCCGATGGCATGGCTCTTGCTTCGGTTACAAATGCCACAGTTCCGTCTTTGGAGACAGTCAGCCCCTTAGACCAATTAACAGCCGAACTGGAAACAGGTGTTTCCGTCAACGACATTTGATCATCGGCTGTTGATAATTTACAAAACAAATCGACCTTACCTTCTTCTCGCTTTAATTCGCCATCGGAGAAAGTCGTTGCCGCCATATCGGCATCAATCAAGGCAACAATGGTATTGGCAGAGAATTTTTTAGTACTTTGTCCAAAAAGAGAGGCAATCGAAAAAATAAGTCCTCCTACAATAAATAGAAATAGTCTTTGCATAATTATTTTACTTCTTACTACTGGTTTTTAGATTTGAGACAAATAACCGATTTGTACTTTCAGGTGTTATGTACTTGAAAAGGCTCAAATTTCACATCTAGCATCTAAACATCTAGTAATTAAATCAATACTTTTCGCAAAAATCGTAAACTTTTTCCACCTAAGTTTGTGATATTAACGTTTTTATAAAAATTTAATTAAAAATTATGGCTTTACAAAAAGGAGATATGGCTCCAAATTTCACTTTACTCAATACAAAAAACGAGGAAGTGTCCCTATCGAACTACAAGGGTAAGAAAGTGGTTTTATTGTTTTTCCCTTTGGCATTTACCAGCGTTTGTACTGCTGAATTATGTTCTGTAAGAGATGGCATCACCGATTACAATGATTTGAATACCGAAGTATTGGGAATTTCTGTCGATTCGCCTTTTACATTGGCAAAGTTCAAAGAAGACCAACAACTCAATTTTACACTTTTGTCTGATTTCAACAAAGACGTTTCTCAAAAATACGAATCGTTTTATGAGGATTTTGTATTGGGATTAAAAGGTGTTTCAAAGAGAGCGGCTTTTGTCATTGATGAAACTGGCGCCATACAGCATTCAGAAGTATTGGAAAATGCGGGCGATCAACCAGATTTTGCGGTAATTAAAAACGCTTTAAAGTAAGGATTTGACTGAAAGACTGAGGTACAAGTATGTGAAAAATATAATTACTTTTACTTCAGTCTTTGTTAAAAAAAACGAAGTTTACAGCCCCTAATAGCTCAAATACGCCTTCAATTCGTTAATTATTATTAAATAAGACTCTTTATCTGTACTTCATGGTGATTTTCTGAACAAAATCCTATTTTTATATGTTGTTTTTTTATACTTTTGTAGTCCTTTTTAAGAAAAGGTAAAATTAAGTTTAAAATAAATATTGTGTGATTTATAATAAATTGTAAATCAATCAGTTATTTTTCATAGTTTTTGTTCATTAAAAGTTTGACCCAAATATGGCTAGATCTTCATCCAGAAAAGTAAACCTGAAAGATGGTTATTACATTGAAGTAAGTAATCGTTTAGGCGGAGCAGCAATTAAGTTGTCGAGACCAACGAAAAAAGAATCACTTGCACTTATGAAAATGCACCAAAAATCTAAAAATGTTCGTTATTTAGGCAGAGCCGAAAATAACAAATTCGTAGACGATAAAATATAACTTCTTTTGTAACATATAAAATTACTTATATCAAAAAGCGGTTGTTTCCAAATGGAAGCAACCGCTTTTTGTATTTTATACATTTTACATTTTACATACCTGTCAGGTTTTAAAAACCTGACAGGTGTGTAAAATATAAAATATAAAATGTATAAAAATCAATCATAGAACCACCAAGTAACCCCAAAGCTCACGCCCCTATCGGGCATCGGATAATTCCTTACATATTCAATGCCTGCTTTTCTAAAAATGCCCTGTGTGATGTGTTTGCTTCTAAGAAAAAGGCGAACCGTTCGGACCCTTGCAGTTAAGAACAAATCTACCAAAGGATAATAGGTCTGTTTTTCGCCTGTAGACCAGTAAAATTGTTCTATGGCTGGTGCAAACTGTGGCGCAAAGTAATCGGTATTATAATCGACCATTAAGCCAATTTGATAATTAAAGGAATTTGAAAAGATACTGCCTTCGTACCAAAAAGAGCCGTTGACCATTAAGTTGGGTATGGGAAAATTTTCCACATTGGTGTTCTGTAAAGTCAACGTTCCTTGCCCAAACCAAGGAGCTTTATCGAAAGAAGACTGTATCTCTAATTGATTAATCAATAGTAATTGATCCAGTACTTGTCGGTCTTGCTGTTCATCGAGGTATACATAATTGTCTACTAAATATTGACCGCCTCTTATCTTTAGTCTTTCATTTTTTGTACTAAAATACGCTTGCCATTTTTGAGTAAGTACATCTGAAAAATTATTGGTTTGCCAAAAATAATTGTTTGTTTTTATGGCTCTAAAAAAGTAATCAGGGGTTTTCTTATTGCTTTGAAACAGCACTCCAATTTTACCAAACTTAGTGTCATAACTTGCTTTTACATAAGCATTGTATCCACTGGCATTGATGCCATAAAACCCTTTTGACAATCCTATATCGTACATAAAATCACGATTCACATTAAACAGACGCAGTTTTATAAAAGCATTTTGCTGACGGCGATAGTCGGTAAAACCCAAACCGTCTGACCGAGTAGTTATAGATTTTAAGCGTACGTATTCGTGAACGGCAGATATTTGTGCCCGAAACTTAGTATCGCTGGTGTCTTTTTTGGTAAAATCGCTGCCCAAGAAAAGCACGCCTACTTCATTGGTCAATCGGCTGCTTCGAAGACTGTCGTTCGTATAAAATGGATCGGTATAAAAATTAGGATAAAAATCAGTAGGAGGACTTTCATCTAGGTAGTATCGTTGATCTTTATTGTATTCAAAATGATGAAAAAGGCGAAGTGAGGAATAGAAATCCTGTACTATAAAGAAAGAGTCTGTTTCTATGATTTGAACCACGGTATCCATTATGGTAACAGAGTCGTTTACCATAACAATGGTGGTGTCGTTTTGCGTAAAAATGGTGTCACTCAGCGCAATGACCGTATCCATTGGATTTATAATGGTATCGCTTAACAGAATAATCATACTGTCTTGCCGACTCTTTTCAAAGCCCAAATCAAACGATTGTTTCAATGAAAGCACAACATTTTTGTTTACACGATTTGCATTCGCCAAATTAATGGGGACGACAATGTCTTTGTTAAAAGGATTCATTGTCCAAGCGAAATCAATACCATCAATACCTCCGTTTTGTTCAATGACTTTGCGATTGGACTTAAACGTCAAGTTGCTCCTATATTTTTTCTTCTGGTCAAAATCAAAAGCAATCAACATATCCTGATTGCGAACAAATTGCTTGGCATATAAGCCTTCTGAGGTTACTGCTTGAATTTCAAACAATACATTGATATACTTATTGAGGTTTTGTGTATGCAGTGCATGGACGTATTGTTCGTTGTACAGCCCCAAAACATATTGGGCAACGGTGATTGGATAAGGACTATTGAAATATCGCTGTTGAAGGTCGTATTGCTTTAAATTTTCATATCCCCAATTAAAACGAAGATCAAGATTGGGATTAAAAAAAGTGGAATAATGATGTAATCCTAGATTGCCAACGGTTCTAAATCTATTTGGGATTCGCTCATAGGGAGCAAAGTACTGCATATTCGTTAAAGAACTATCAATGGCCTTTGCTTGATCAAAAAATAAGTCATTTCTATACCGAAGTGCCCCAATTCTCTTGTCAATATCTAAGGTATCGGGTTCCAAAAAACGATTGGCATCTGAATCTATTGGAATTTCGCTGACAATGGTATCTACAACTGTATTTTCATCTTCAAAAACCGAATCTTGTGCCAAGGTTTGTACAAAAGGACACATTAAGAAGAAAAACATCACTACTTTTTTTTGAAAAAACTCACCTAAAAAGCAACGAAATTTAATTTCATCGTCAAAATCACCTAATGTATATTTATACTTCATTCTAATAAACCTTATTTTTATCCTGTAATTTATTGAGATCCTATTCTTAAATACAATAATAGAACCACCGTTTAACCCAAAACACAAAATTCCAACAATTATTTAAACATTCATCAGACAAAGTTCAACATAAAGACGCTTATCAAAGCAGGCTTGTTGTTATTTTTTGTTTTTTTATCAATAAAAATATAATTGCAACTATTTAAATGTCAATTAAGCATTAAAAAATTAAGCAACCGAAACAGTTACAAATAATTACTCTTAAATGAGTATAGTAAAACGAAATTAATAAGTTGAGCCATTTTTACATCCTCTTTTTGTCTTCTGCTACGTTGATAAAAGAGCCACCGCACCGGCGGACCGATAGCTTTGGTTATGCGGCTTTTTATCGTCCCAGCGGGGAACCGCTTACAGAAAGGCTACCCGTCTAAAGTTGCCGAATACTTTTCTAAATCCACCCCTCGACCGCAGCGGCGGACCGTTACGCTCGGGGTTCGGACTAATCGTACCCCGAGCGTAACGGTCCGCCGCTGCGGTCGAGGGGTACATGCAACGAAGCAATTCGGCAACTTTAGACGGGTAACCTACAGAAAACTAAAATTTGACATAAAAATTTGGCTCAACTTATTTATTTCATTTTACACAGCTATTCTCGCTTTATAATCCAAATATCAAAAAAACATGTCATTCCTGAATTTTTTGTAGTGAAAGTCGTGTGCGACCCCAGAAAGAAAAATATCAGCCGGGCTGGCTTACCAGAATCTTAATAATATTTGACTAAAATTCATCGAGATTCTGGTACGCCAGCCCGGCTGATATTTATCTCCACTTCGTTCCGAAAAATTTGGACGGGGGCGACCTTCGCTGACATTTCTCTTTTGTTTTTTTTCTAAAGCGAGAATTGCTGCATTTTACATAGACAATTTATTTTTATTTTTATTCATTAATAAATGAGGTATATTTGCATCGTTTTAATATTTGCGCCCAATAAAAGTTATGATTTCTGTAGAACAACACCTTATTCTAAGGAAACCAACGGAAGATGATGCGGAAGCCATCTTTTCGATGGTTGATAAAAATAGAGAACATCTAAAGGACTTTCCTTGGGTAGAGGAAACTCTTGTCCCAGAAGATTCTAATACCTTTATAAAGTCTATCAACCACACCTCACTTTTTGGTAACCGCTACTCGCTGGTTATTGAACACGACCAACAACATGTAGGTATGATTGGGTTTCACAAAGGAAGTGAGAAGAATAAAATGCTCGAAATCGGCTATTGGATTTCTAAAGATTATATGGGCAAAGGCATCATCACCAAGTCGTGTGCAGCACTCATCAATTATGCTTTTACCAGTACAGATGTAAATAGAATCGTTCTCCGCTGTTCTACCACCAACTTCAAAAGCCAAGCCGTCGCTGAACGTTTGGGCTTTATTAGAGAAGGTGTCGAGCGACAAGCCTCTAATATCAATGGGAAGTTTTTGGACCTCAATAGAAACAGTATTCTCCGCCAAGAATGGGAAAGTCAGCGTAAGGTAGCTGGAGTTCTAAAGCAGACATAGTTTGATGATTGATACTCAATGTAAGACTTGAGACATTAGATATAAGACTCAAAATTCAATTCAATCCGAAGAGTGGAAATCCTTCGGTAAAAGAGCCTCGCCCTGCTACTATTTCAGCTCTTCCGCCAGAAATCAAGTCCAAGGTCGCATAGTTCTGAAAAACACGAACGGGATCTGCTGCACTCAAAACAGTGACGGCACTGGTCAAACGAATCTGCTTTGTCTTAGTTATTTTTACAATATCGCAAAAATATTCACGCCTTTTTCTCTAACACTTATCAAGTAGAACTCAACTGGATACGTAATTTTTTAGCCATTTACACTTTCCTGTTTGCATATGGATACCTCACCGATTTTATAGATGGGTTGATTATGGATTTGGACTATGTCCATCGCTGGTGGGTTCATTTTTTCTCTGCAATCGCCATCGTTTATTTGGGCTATAAAGCTTGGACCACCGACTTGAACAGCCTCCACGATTTAACCTTTGATATGGACAACACCGTTGGAGAAGTGGAAGATTCTACGTCTGTTACTAAAGAAATTTTGACAGAATTTTACCAAAAAGAGAAAGAAAAAATAAAACAGATTTTAGAAACAGAACAGGCATTTCTAGATTCAGATTTTACCCTAAAACAATTGGCAGCAGCCACGCAGATGAATCTCAATGAGACATCGGCAGCCATCAACGGAGGTTTCGGTATCAACTTTAACGAACTCATCAATCGCTATAGAGTGGAAGCGGTCAAAGAAAAACTTCTCGATGAGGATTGTGCTCACCTCTCACTAGTCGGCATCGCTTTTGATTGTGGCTTTAACAGTAAGGCTACTTTTAATCGAGTGTTTAAGAAAACAACAGGGGTTTCTCCTTCGCAGTTTCGGAATAATCAAGAGTGATGGGTGATAAATGATAAGTGATAAGATTACTCATCATTTATCGCCCATCATCTATATCAATGCGGCATCTCCAAGTGCATAACTCCGGCTTTAATAGGAACCATTAAATGATTGTCTCTTGGTGGAACAGGGCAGGAGAAATTCCCGCTATAAGCACAATAAGGCGCATAGGCTTTATTAAAATCTAGGGTGATGGTCTCCCCTTCTATGTCGCCCAATCTCAAATCCATATAGCGACCTCCACCGTACGATTCCTTGCCATTGGTGGCATCTTTAAAGGGCAGAAACAGATAGTCCTCGTAGCCCTCCATTTTGGAAACGTCGGGGCTTTGATAAATGTTTAACGATAAGTCTTCTCCATCCAAGCTAAACGTAGCCACGCCGTATTTGACATACGTCGCCATTCGATCGGTACTGGTTGGAAACTCTATTACTTCTATTCCTTTGGCTCGCTCAAATGTTGCCTTTACTTTATAATCTGCATTGATTGGAAAGAAGGGATGTTTTTTGAATTTGCGTCTGTTCTTTTTGGACAATGGCGTTTTTTCTTTGTCTTTATAAGAGTCGTTCAGCTCTTGTTGAAATGCTTGAATTTCTTCTGTATGGCTTTGGTCGTTTATTCCTAAAAAGACAAAGCTTAAGGCAATTAGTATGGTGGTTTTCATAATTTTTAATTTTACGGTTTTACGGTAGACGGTGAACGGTTTTACGGTGAACGGTATACCGTAAAACCGTTAAAGTCAATGATTAATTTTTCTAAAAATATCCCTTCTCCATTTTCTAGATACACAAAATACAACCCTTTTTCCAAATTTTCCAAATC
>Ga0115031_1000901_pt1 | contig 21754 bp, 20 predicted proteins | sample Maine_Asex4_meta_FD_87301 | JGI IMG/M metagenome (GOLD analysis project Ga0115031, IMG submission 87301) | Marine algal microbial communities from Maine, USA - Maine_Asex4_metaG | ecosystem: Host-associated > Algae > Red algae > Unclassified | place: Maine, USA | collected 2015-01-05
ATACTATATTAGGGATACACTCAAAAAGTTGTCACATCGAATATATTAATGTGTGTTTCAATATTAAAGGGAGAACACAAACATTGTTATTCCATAGAAAAAGCAGCAATGGCTTTGTTGTTCTTTATATTAGCTTTCTGTTTATATCTTCGAGGCATCGCATCTGATTTCCAACCGCCAGTAATCGAGATGTTCCTCTCCTTATTTTTTCGCCAAAAAAGAGGTTGTTTTATCCATTTTTGTGGCCACAACTGCACTACTTGCAATAGGTGGTTTTGTACTCTTTTTTGAGAAGCCATTTTTTAGCCCAAAATTGAAACCTAATAACTCCTATTAATTAGATTGGAATTGGTCAATATCTTCTGATTTCATCTATTCGCAATAGTACTGATTTATAGATGAAATATCTATTTAAGTTTAGGCTAGGTATGAAATTGATTGATTTTTTTAATTGGTTTCTTAAAAAACATTTATCCAAATTGTTTAGGGAGAACCGATCCAAAAACTCATTTTATTTAATTATTACTTACTTCTAGATTGGTCCACGAACTCCACTGAACTCAACAATGTAGCTTTTTTCCTCACCGAAAAAGGGACTTCATCTTCATTGGACATTACAACACGATTGGGCTTTATCTTTTTAATGGCATTGATATTAATTAGATGGGATTGATGAATTCGTAAAAAATGATGTGAATCCAGTTTCTCTTCATAGTATTTTAAATTTTTAGAAACAAAAATAGATTTTTCATTGGTGACAAATGTTGTATAAGCACCTTCTGCCTTCAAATGAATAATATCATTGATTTTTACGATATGGTGTTCACGATTGGTTTTTAAAATGATTTTTTGTTCAATTTGATGTGTATAACGTTCAGCAAGAAATTCTTTAAGTTGTGCTTGGTCTTGGATATGCTGGTTGGCTCTATTGACAGCGGACAATAACTCTTGTGGATTGATGGGTTTGAGTAAATAGTCAATGGCGTGTACTTTAAATGCTTGAATCGCGTATTTACTATGTGCTGTTGTGAAAATGATAGATGTTGGGAGTTTATGTAAGGAATCCAGTAGGTCAAATGCGGTACCATCTTTTAGCTGAATATCTAAGAATACCAAGTCAAAAACGGTTTCCTCTAATAACTTTTTGGCAGGAATTAAGCTATCCGCTGTATTTATTATTTGTACCTGTGGAGCTATTAATTGAAGCATTTTTTGGAGTGCTTCACGAGCTTGGTGTTCATCTTCTATAATAATGGCTTTTGTCATAGTATTAATCTAAATCGAACAATAGTACCGGGTTCTGATATTCTCTGCTGAATCGAAAAAGAATGTTCCTCTCCCCTATTTCGTAGTTGCAATCGTTTACGAAATACATCTAAAGCATGTTCCGTTTCCCTTTTCTGAATGGGTGGATGATACCCTTTCCCATTGTCTATTATAGTAAATTCAATAGCAGAATCTACTTTATGAATTCCAATTTCCAAATAACCATTTCTTTCCATTGAGCGCAATCCATGTTCAATTGCGTTTTCTACAAAAGGTTGTAAAAGAAATGGTGGTATTTGAGTTTTATGAACTACAATACTTGGGTCTAATACGATTGTATGGGTAAAACTGTTTTGAAAACGTATTTGTTGTATATGAATATAATTTTCTAAAGCAGAAAGTTCATCTTTTAATGAAATCAATTCTTTGTTGGCTACCTCAAAATTCTGACGCATCAATTGGGCAAAAACAGATAAAAATCCTGCTGATTTAAGCGGATTATTTTCTAAAAGGGTATTTTGTATGGCTGACATAACATTGAAAATAAAATGAGGATTCATCTGTGAACGAAGCACTTTTTGTTCCAATTTCAATTGATTTTGTTGACTTTTTAGTTGTTTGTTTTTTTGCCTTAAATAAATCAAAATCATAAGCAAAACCATCACAGCAAAAAACAGACTTGTAAAGAAAATTCGCTTTTGTATTTTTGCCTTCGTTGCCTCTAATTCATTTTCTTGTTGCAATAATTTTTGTTGGTTGGCCAGTACTTGCAACTTTTCCTGATGTTCTTGCTTGAGTTGAATCTTTTCTATTGAATCACGCTTAGAGAGATATAGTATTGCTTGTTGATAGTTTTGTTGTTCCAGCATACTAGACAACATTTTATCATACAATTCTTGTACGATCGGTGTGTTTTCCAGTTTTTCTTCAACATTCAGTGCAGCCAGTAAATATTGTTCCGCTTCTTTATTGCGACCAAGCAAATTCAAGCAAGAAGCCATGCTGCGTTGTGGAGTACTATTGGAAATACCGTACTGTTCATTGATGCGAATGGCTTTATTGTAATTTTTCATCGCCTCTTCATAACGTTCCATTATTTGATAAGTAGCACCTATGTTGCTATATGATTTTGCGATGGCATTATAATTCTTTTGCTGCAAATTAATATCCAATGACTTATAATTATATTCAAGTGCTTTATCAGCTTGTAACATATTTTTATAAACAATGGCAATATTATTATAGGTAGCCGATAAGCCTACAGTATCTTGAATCTGTAATTGAAGAGTTGCTGCATCCAATAAATAGCTTATTGATTGCTCATAATCTTTTAGGGAATAGTATATATGAGAAAGTGTGTCATAACATTTACAAATAAGTGAAGAATCATTTAGCTCCTGTGCCAATGCCAATGCTCTCATCCCTTGAGCACTGGCCAAAGAGAGATTCCCTAAGTAAATATTCGCTGTCGTTTGAATAAGAATAGCGGAGATGAGTTTTGATGAGTTCTGTGCGTTTTCAAAATATGGAAGCGCTGTTTCTATAGATTTCAGGCTATTGTGAACATCGTTTACATGCTGAAATATGAGTGATTTTTGATAATGTATTTCAGCGGTGGTTGAATCAGGGAGTGATTGTTGAGCTAGTAAGCTGTCTACATAGAACAGAGCTGTTTGTGGGTTGATTTTTTTCTTTTGCTCTAAAACACTGACAAGATCAGACGAAGATAGTTTACCAAATGCAAATATTGAAATAAAAAATAATAATATAACTACAATGTCTTTTTTACTTATCAAAACCCTTTCATTTATATTATTGTAGCATAAATATATGCAATATTTTCAAAACTTATACAACTATAAAACATTCAACTACACTTATGAAATAATTTTGCTAGCACAATATATCTCAACTAAATTTGATGCTCTTAGTTTGCGTAGAAAATATTAATCCTCAACACTACTAAATGAAAACACTATTTAATATCATAGAAATTATTGCTGATGCAAAACAATACTATCCAAATAGTATGAAAAGAGAAGATTGGATGAAAAACAATTGGGTTAAACTTGAGGAAATAGATATTCCTCTAGGAAAATCCAGATATGGTGGTGCTATAATTGATTTACCACCTAATGTTGAAATACCAACAAATATGAGATTTGCTGGTCAGTTAAACTTAGCAGAAATCAGTCAATATGACTTAAATAATAGGCTGCCAAAGAAAGGACATTTATTGTTTTTTATGGATTTGAAGGCCGATAAGGGAAAAGTGTTTTATAGTGAAGTAAATACCAATCAATTGACTCGCTATATCGTGGAGCATGAGGATCATTTTTTCTTGGGTGTTTTAATGCAAACTTTCAAATCATCTCAAGAGTCACTAAAGGACTACTATACCGAACTAGATGAAGGAGATTTAACGTGTTGGGAGTGTGGTGAAAATATTTTACAATGTAGTTGTGAGTTTGAAGGAAAAAAAGAACACATCGCTAGCTTAGACCTCAATGATGAAGGAAAAAAATGGGGATATTTTGCGGGTTATGAAAAATCGAAAATGTTTGGGGTCTATGCACATTGCCAAATGTCAGCAGATGAGCGACTGAAAACGATGAATGACCACATCGTTTTCCTTCAAATTGGAGAAAATGGATTTAATGAAGAAGGTATTTTTAATATTCTTATCAAAGAAGAAGATTTAAAAAATAAGAATTTTGATAACTGTATTATTGAGTGGGCACAGTCTTAATAAAGATGTGTAATTGTCAAAGCTACTCCCCCTATCAAAAAATATTAAAATAAAAACAAAGTAAATGGCCAATACCTTAACTTATGCCTATAATTTCCAGTCTGTTTTACAAAGAGAGAAAAACGGATTGGATTTAACACTTGCCAAATATAATGAGGTCCAAAAAAAAGACGTTCCTTGCTTTTTCTGGGGTAAAATGACACAGCCTTTCATTGTTTCACGCTGCTTAATTACATTGTCCGATACTGTTCAATCAAGTTTTAATTTGTCGCCATTTCAATTGGCACTACTCAAAGATCCCATTGTGACAGCAGGCAATCAAAAAATTAGGTTTGAAGGCTTTTCGCATTGTGCGGGTTTATATGTTCGGGTCGATGTATTGGAAGATGGACACGATGGAGAATTTCTTGAAAATGGCACAACCAATGTAGATTTTAATCAAGATATGATTTCCTCTTTGGGAGCTGTTCCAAGACAGGGCAATATGACTTTGGCAGTTGGTAAAAAGGAAGTACAAATTGTTTCTCAGGGTAAAAAAGTCGTGGAGCGAAAAGTGCCTTTGCCCACCAAGTGGATAAAAGGACTGACCACGGTCCAGCATTATTTATCAGAATCAACTCATCATTACACACTCAATAGAATACAAGCTGTTCAATTATTTAGAGCCATTCCCAAAGGTAAAATTAAAACAGACTACTATTTGGTTAAGCGTGGAAACCGCTTGTCCTTTTCGCCTATGAAGACAAAAGATGCCGTAGTTATTGGTGGGATTCATCGCTTACATTTATTACAAAATCTGTTGCCATTGATCGATCAGATGAAGGTATTCGCCCATAAAAACATGCAGTCTGTAAGCTTTCAGCTGTACTTTGGTTCTGTTGTTTTTTCGTTTTCTCTTTCAAGAAACCCTTGGCGTGGATTTTCTGGCGAAGGTGCTTTGCTTGAGGAGTTGCTAGAAGACATCCCCGAAGACCTTATCCAAAAAATGGACAATTACAGCTTTGCCAATCAGGAGTTTAACAGCACTTTATTGGCAATAGATTCCGATAGTGAATTCTCAAAAATAAACAACCTGACCGCTAAACTTTCGGCAATGGGTTTGCTCGGATTTGAGTTAGAGAGCAATCAATTCTTTTATCGTCGTTTGCCTTTCAAATTGAACAGAATTTTATCGCTCAACCCCAGACTCAAAGGGGTAGAAAAATTGTTGGAGCAAGGCAAAGTACACATCGTTAAAAATGACGGTCAAAAAGTAGAGGCACGAGTAGAAGGAAGTGGCGTTTTACACTATGTTTTACTTGGTGATGCTGAAAAATGTACTTGTACTTGGTTTAGCCGAAATCAAGGTGAACGAGGGGCTTGTAAACACATTTTAGCAGTTAAGAAAAAAATCAAATATTAAGTTAAAGAACAATTAAAAGATTGGGAGACGCCTAAAATATAAAAATATGAAAACCGATATAAAAGAGGAGTTTAAGTTGCTCATTCACGAAGACGTAAGCCTTGAAAAGTTAGTGGAGTTTTTAAAATCATCAAACGATAAGGAACGCAAATCGCTTGCTCCTATTCTCAAAATGATTCATCGTGATTTGAGTAAAAGTGTTCAAAAAACAGACAACTCTTATGGAAGAAAAGGTACGCTCAATCAACTAGATCTCCTTTGTATTACAGGCTACTATTGTTTGGGCTATCGTGACTATAAAAAGCTGTTTTGGGGTCTTCCATTTAGAGGAGAATTTTTTAATAAAAAAATACACCAGGATTTCAAACCTACTTGGTTGGAAAAACACTTAAACGATGGAAGAAGAAACCTCAATTACGAAAACCTTTTAATGATTTTAAAGGAAGGTTGGTTTACTCCAACGAAAGAATTGGTTGTGCAGTTATTACCTGCTGCCATTTATCCTTATAATAGACGGTCCAAACAAAATTATTCTATTGATGCATTGCTAAAACAGCAAAAGGCAACACTAGAAGAACATCTTTGGTATTTATTTGAGTTTCCTTCTAACCTGAATTGGAGTGATCGGTGGGTATATTCAGATGATGGCAAAGAGAAACGTGGTTGGAAAGATACTTTTGAAACACTTATAAAGGAGGGAAAAATAGATCGAATGCGAGTATTACACGAATCTCTTCTCACTGCAACACGAGGGTTTGATAAGAATTTAACGGGCTGGTTTGTAGATCTATTTCTACACTTAGAACCAAACGAGCAAGAGTTATTGGATTTACAAGAGGAACTATTTCTTACGCTCAATGGCAAACAAAGTAAGCCCATAAATACCAATTTAAAAATCATAAAAAAACTTTGTGTTCATCAAGACTTTAAAGTTACAGCATTTCTAGAGTTGTGCCCTACCCTTTTGGCTTCTGACATTAAAACGACCTTGAACAATACCTTGATGATTTTAGATAAAATCGCTAAAAAACACAAACGTAAACAAAGTGAAATTTGCCTTGTCTCCACACAGGCTTTGATACAAAACGATGAAAAAATACAAGTTCGTGCCGCCAAATTAATTAAAAAATATGGGGCTAAAAATGATGGGCAATTACAAGAAGAACTCAGCACTTATCAAAGTGGTTTGTTTAGTGAGCCAAAGCAAATATTGGCAGACTTTTTTGTAGCTGAAGCAACAGAAGAACTGGAAACCTATATCGAAAAAGTTTTACCTAAAATAAGAGAAGACAACCATATCGTGCCTCTGGAAACTTTTGAAGATTTAGTGTTCTTTTTTAGTCAGTGTTTTGATAATAGAGAAATTTTTCATTTTGACCTCTTCTTAGCATATTTACCCCAATTAATCAGTCAACTTAATGAAGATAATTTTGATAAAATTGAGCCAGCTTTTCATAGAGCAATCAAACAAATTGAACAAGGTTCTATAGGTAGTGGACAAGTGGAAAGTCTAATGGCAAAAACCTTTTTGGATTGTGTCCTTTTGTGGATTAGTAAAAACGATAAAAAAGCCACCAATGGTTTAAGTCAAGTTTATCAAGAAAAAGTTGAAGCAGAAAAAAAATGGGTAGAACAAATTCGAAATTACAAACAAAACTTTGTTTCAATTGAAAAAGTGGTTCCGTATTATGATAATTACTTTCCTCTTATCCAAAGGCTGATTTATAGTAAACAAACGGCATTTTCAAAACAGCAGGCGCCTATGCTTTCCACACCAAGCCATGCGCCTTCTTGGATTCAAATAAATGTGTTGGTGGACCGTCTTGCTTTTTACCAAAAAAAAGACATCACACCCGATATTTATGACTTCCAAATTGCTTTGTCTAGGCTTGTTATTGGTGAAACAAACATTCACGAAATAGCTGATAAATTATCTGGTGAATACTTCGATATTGTCAGTTACCTAGTGGCAGATATTAATTTTGATAAAACCAAATGCAAACATCCAAATTTATGGATAACTGCTTTGTATAGAAAGAATAAAGCAGCAGACTTAGAACAATTTTTATCCGCTTACGATTCAGAAAATCGAGGGCTGTTGTTGATTGAAAATACTCCTTGGTCTTGTAAAAAAATCACTTATGACGCTCAAGAATGGGACTACAAATTGCGGAAGCGAGTACCTGTAAAAAAAGAAAAAAAAGAATTGAATATTGCTCGCCTATCCAAAAAAACACATCCAAATTTACAAGCAAAATTTTTCTCTTTTGACTATGAACAACTATTGCCTTTTCAATATTTTTTATTTTATGGTAATTACGACACAAAGAAGGCTTATGTGGACAGCCATTTTTATGAAAACGATGGACTAAAAGCCCTTAGTTTGTCTCCATTTCACCCAGAATTGTCATTGGAACAATGGATTGTTGGTCATTTAAAAATGACCAATTGGTCCGATGCTGATGAGGATAGAAGTATGCCCAAAGTCCTTAATTATCTATCAGAAATATGGGGCGATTTTGGTGAAATGACTTATTTGTTTGTTGCCTGTTCTTTTTTATATCTCAAAGAAGACACTCGACAAATGGCAGCTGAATTATGGATACAAACAACCGCTACCCAACAAATGAAAAATGACTTACTCGGACATTGTTTGGGTAAATTACAACATGGTGAATACGCCCCACTTAAACGTTTCAATGATTTGCTAATTAACCGAATGTTTAATATTTCATCAACCCACAATCAGGCGCTGGAGCAATTATTATCCGCCATGATTATTGAAATGAACGATATACCCATAAAAGGCACTAAGAAATTATTGGAGACTTATCGAGAAGTCCTCAACTCTAATAATTCAAAAGCCAACGATAAGGTCGTCGTAAAGTTAAAAAATTGGCTTGTAATAAAATCGCTCTCAAAAATATTAAATCAATTAATCAAGCCAAGTAGTTGAACTCAAAACAATACACTTATCAAATGATTTATGACACTTATTAAATGTAATTGTCTATAAAACAGATTTATTCTAACTTGTCCCCAAAAAACAAATGGATAACATTCAAAGGTTTTCATTAATAGAGAAAAACATTCTAAAGACCAAAGGACTCTCAGACAATGAATTGACAAAATTTGAAAGTATGGGACTCAATTCCAAAGCGACCTTTGCTTTGGTAGGTGATCCCCAAACATTGGTTGACTTATCGGGAATAGACCTTGCTGTAGCACAAAATGTAATGCTTTGGGCGAAAGATGGACAAGTAAGCACTCCCAATTACAACACTATTCCTGTAAGTTCTACAGAACATTCCACGACTTCAAAAGACATGCCTTTTGAGCTAAAATCATTGACAGTTTATGAGGAATGGATTCAGGATGCTCGTATGAATGGTGAGTTGGATGAAAACCACATTGACAAATTCCGACAAGTTTATCACGATGTCGCAAAAGATTTAGGAGATACCGACGAGGTCTTTAATTTTGCTCGAATCATTACCATTATGATGCAGCCTGCACTTGATGAATGGGGCAATGGTGAGCCAGAAATGGCAGGGATGAATTTAATAAAAACGGCAGAAGTTTTCTATAAAGAAGCCTTATCACAATTCCCCAATCATGGAAGGGCTCACATTATGTTGGGGACGCAATTGTGTCAACAAAAACGGTATCAAGATGCCATTCCACACTTAGAAGCAGGATTGACTTTACCAGAAGCCAGTGATGATTGGATGATTGCTGCCAATTGGTATATTCTTGCCAACATCAATACTGGAAATACCTTTGGTGAAGTAACTATAATTTTTGAAAAGTTCAAACAGAATGCTGTTGATGGAAGTTATTTTGCCCAAATGGCAGAACGGTTTGAAGGACACATTTATTAAAAAACTTAAACAAACAATTATAATGGAAAACACCTTTTCTACCTTAGAAAAAGCCATCCTCAAAAGTAAAGGCGTAACAGAAGAAGCTTTAGCAAAATTCACAGAATTAGAAATCCATTCTAAAGAAAGTTTTGCCATAATCGGTGATGTACAAACATTGGCTGACATCAGTGGGATTGATCTAGATACTGCCCAAAAAGTAATGACTTGGGCAGGCATTAGTAGTCTGCCTGTTCCTACAGTTCAAAAAGAGGAAAATACCGTTACTGTTGTCAATGTTGAAGACTCCAAATCCGTTAAATGTACTCATTGCAAACACAAACAACCCCACGATTATAAATCTGGTGACCTTTGTCCAAACTGTGGAAAGCAAGCTGAGCCTATGAACCATTGTTACTGGTGTTATAATACAGGAACAGGGAGTTTCTGTCGCTCTTGTGGTGCAGAATATGTCAAAAACTTGGATTATGAAATTGCCGTTTTACTAAAACGGGAAGGTGTTTCTAAACGTGAAATATCCAAAGAATTGGCAGCGATGGAAGACAGTGAGAAAGAAAGCAAATTGACTCAGTTACGCTCTGGTAAGTATTAGAATTTGTTCTTAAGTTTTAAAAGTTGACTTACCTTCTTAAGCTTGTTCCAAAAATATTTAAATGTCTATGTTTTTACAAAATCACATCGATTTCGAGGAGTTTCCTGTGAAAAAACAGTTTACTCCTTCCATAATATACGAACTTCCAATACTTAAGCGATTGCTGATATCAGCATCGGCTGGAATAGGTTTTATTGTTTTATTTCTTGGCTTTACGCTCTTGGCTGTAGAGCCAGGGGAAAATGCCAAAATAAACCCTACACTAATAGGCTCGGGAGCCATTGTATTAGGATTGCTGATGTTTTGTTTTTGGTTCAACCAAATTTATAAAGGATCGAACAGAAGACGAACACAACAATACAATTATTACAAATGGGGAAATGTTTCTCCGCCTACTTCACGTCAAAAAGAGGCACTTCAGCTTATGGCATTTAGAAATGCCGAACATTTGACTTGGTCCGAAACCCTAGAGTTTGAACCAAGTGAAAGAAGGGTCAGACACATCAAAAATTTTAGACAGAAATTAGATACACTTGAAATTTTTGATAAGAATTATTTTTTAAATGGTCTGGATAATTATTGGGGAATAGCGACCAAAAAAGATTTTGAATTTCAGGCAAATCAATTGCTATCTACCAGTCATACCTATAGTTTTTTAATGGCTTCTTTAGGCGAAGATGCAGACAATATGAAAAATCGTCTCTTAGATTTGACAGGACTCAGCGAGGCATATTATGATGCTTGTTTGGAAAGGGACACAGGGAAACCACCTAAGCTTATTTGGGCTTGGGAATTTTGGCGATTGATTGCTATTTCTCGAACTGCTTTTTCAGCAGAACTTTTAGAAGAGGATGACGCTTGGAATTATATTTATAAGGCTTCAGATTGGGCACATTGCATTTTTGATGACTTAGAGGATTTTTATAATAATATATTATTGGGTTGTGCTTTCTGGTCAAATCAATTGAGTAAAGTAAATGAAAAGAAAGATGCAATAGCTACTTTAAAAAGATTGGACTGGCCGATTTTACATGAATCTTGGACAAAACCGACCAATGTAGATTTACCTGATTATGTACAGACAGGTTTTCAAAAAGAAATAGAAGCCATTTTAAAACCACAAAAAAGAAATCCGATTGGGTTTAAGAAACAAGATGATCATAACAACTTATAAGCTAAGAGGCAAGACTTATCAGAATTACACACTCTATACTTGTCAAAAAACAAACCACCAAAGTGGAGAAATCTAAATAAGACTACTCATTTTAGATTTCTCCACAAGGTCGAAATGACAGTGGAGAAAAGGTTGAAAAGCTAAAGAATGTAACAGAAGCAGAAAGTAAATGAAGCAAAAAAAACTATTATCACAAAGACATCCGCTTTTATACTTGATCTCTATTTGGGAAAAACGCTTAAAAAGACAAGTGACTTGGAGGGTTGATAAGAAAATTTACACACAACAAAAGTCAGAAGAAAAACTACCTTTTAGGGTTAAAAAACATCAATCAAAATTATTGAAGAAACTGGGTGAAACCGATATGCAATTGCAATATAATAAGGTTGATAATTTAAAAATAGTTGTTGAGCAATTAAATGGATTAATCATTAAGCCAGGTGAAACTTTTTCATTTTGTAAGATTGTTGGTAGACCGACAAAAAGCAAAGGATATAAAATAGGCATGGAATTGTCATTTGGCAAACCAAGAGCAGGCATTGGCGGTGGAATTTGTCAAAGTACAAACTTACTTCATTGGTTGGCTTTACATTCCCCGCTAGAAATTACAGAAAGACATCATCACAGTGTGGACCCATTTCCAGATGTCGGAAGAGTATTACCTTGGGCAAGTGGAGCAGCCATCTTTTACAATTACCTCGATTTTCAATTAACCAATAAAACAAAATGGGTTTTTCAAATTAATATGTGGTTAACGGACAAACTTTTGGAAGGAGAAATTAGGGTAAGTGAAGAATTAGATTTTGCCTATCATGTTTTTGAAAAAAAACATAAGTTCATCAAAAAAGGAAATGAATATTTTCGTACGAATGAAATTTGGAGAAAAAAAATAGCAAAGTTTAGAGGAGGCGAACTAATAGATAAAGAATTAATTGCGAAAAACTATGGCAAAGTCATGTATGTGCCAAAAGATTATGAAGTTGAGTGAGAGAACCTAGATTGTCATAACTATTTTATTATAAAATATTCTTCTTACTTAAAACTGAATACAATGAACTTAAAAACCCACAGTCAAATCAGACGTACTATGACCATTGATGGTGTGAGTATTCCTGCATTTATAGAGAACGGTTCTTATTTCAAAACCAGCTTGGATATTTTTCATGATGGAATCATCAATGCTTGGGGGACCATTGATATAGATTTTTTTAAAGAAAAAATCAAAAATGGATGGATTCAATCAAGTGTGCCAAATGGTGAAAATGTCTCCATTTTTCACCTGAGTCAGTTTACCATTAAGAATGGAAAATGGACATTTAATGCAGAGGAGTTTCAGCAATATGTTTTGGACATTATTCATCAATTGAATCCTCAACGAGAAAATTTATACAACTTTTATGGAACCGATGTAAGACTGGTCAATAAGGTATGTTACGCAAAAAATGTTGGAGCAATGACTCCTATAATAGAGAAAAAACAAGACGAATATAGAAGTAAGATTTTAGAAGGTACGAAAATCTCTATTTTTAAAAGAATAGACAAAAATACTTTCTATTTATGTCAAGTTGATATTTTTCCAGACGGCACATTACGTATCAACGATTTACCAACTACCGAACTCTTATCTTTTGAGGAATTCAAAGATCAATCGGGGAAGGATTTTATCTCAGAAATTAAAAAAGACAGTAAAGTTATCATCCACGGTTTGGGAGAATTTGAAATCGAAAATACCTTTTGGCAAAATGAGATAAATGATGTAGTGGGTGGTGTAGCTGACGAAATCAGCAAACTAAACAATCAGCCTGACTCTTCTGATATTTGCCATTCAATCTATAAAGAATATCTAGCACAACCTTCGCCACAGTTAAAAGAAAAACTAAAAGTTGCCTATGAAGCCATTCCAACCCATTTGCGTATGTACATTCTGGGTGACATGGACAGTAAGGACTACCCTATTCAAGAAATAATTTACGAAAAATGAGTCAAATAAATTGCCAAAATTGCCACCATCCCCAACCCACTGATTACCAAACAGGCGACCGCTGTATTAATTGTGGAGAAATGGTACAAGAACAGGTCAATTGCGGCTGGTGTACTCACTTGGTTCCCAATGAAAAATTTTGTCGTGATTGTGGCTTTGAAATGCTAGAGCCACAATTGTTTGGAGTCGTACGTATGCTCAAAGATAGCGGTATCGACAAGCTCTCTCTTCGACGAAAAATTCTCGACTTGCCTCCCGACATCATTGGGCATTATAAAACGATTTACAACAAACACTATGCAGTCCTCCTCAATCAAATCGAGCAGATAAGACTTTGTGAGGAATATCTATTAAGCAAGCAATATTCTTTTGAGTTTGAACAGTCTTACCTTGCTAAAATTCCTTTTGACGATGAAACAATGACTTTTTTATCGAAAGGTCCCAAAGGGAGTTTTATTAATAGACCCGATCGCCTTCCTGAAATCATCCAAGAAACCCCCTTACAAATGACGGGCTGGTTTGCAACTATTGCAGGTGTTTATGCAATGAAAGCTGATGAAAAGTACGAAGCCAATCGTTTTCGACAAATGGAAAACCTTCTCTTAAATAGCGAAATCAATGCCAATCCAATGCTCTTAGATGTCATCGCTGCTATGGCATATTGGAGTAATTTATCACACCTATGGGAAAATGGTCAATATCCTAGTACAAAGGGGAAATGGAATAGGCAATTATTTGATTTTGTTAGCCAGCAATGGGAACAGCTTTCGGCACAAGCCAAAGAGCGCATTGCGCCTTTGGTTGCAAGAGTAAAGTCGTTTTCAGACTGGAGCCTATTGATTCAAACAGATGTCAAAAAGTATTTAGAAATTGCTGCTCATTCATCTGATTCCAATATTCAATTTGCCGCTGCAACCACTTTACTAGATGGCAAACTGCTGTATCGATTTATAGAAAATATTGAACAGCATCCAGCAAAAGCATCTTTGTCTGCAAAAATCATCATTGCATTCAATTTGCCTCAACAAACGGTTCAGTTGTTGCTTAATAAAAATGAGGACTTACAATTGATTGCCTTTGGCGAACTAACAGGGCAGCAGCGAATGAATATTCAAAACATTCCTTTATCTGAAACCATTAGCGAAGGGCTTTTACAGTATTTACAAAACGACTCTAAACAGACCTATAAAAATCAAGCGATTGAAATATTGGGCAAACAGCCAGGCTTTGCCCAAGAAGTCGCACGAATTGCCCAACAGCAAACAGGGGTTTCCAACAATCCCGATATTTTACTTCAAACACTCAAGAACACAAGAGATACTGAAGTCATTGCTCAGCTTACGGACCAGTTGGTACAATTCAATTTAAATCAAACCATTCTGCAAGGCATTGCCAATAAAGTGAGAGGCGTTACGTTGAGTGAATTTGCCATTCAAAAAATCATAGACTTTGCCAACGAACCCAATTTCGATTCCTCTTGTCAGTTTGTAATTCCCAATATCTTGAAGCCACAATTAATACTAAAAAATGAATCGAGCTTTTATACTTTAAAAGGAATACTCCACAGTGTTTTTTTACTTGAAAATGAAACAGTTTATAAAATGGCTCGCAATCTCTTCTTTGGAAAAATAGACGTAACTTTTATTTATCCTTCCCACAAAGAAGCGGTTGTTTTTGAAATCAAAAAAGGACAATTAATTTGGTTTTTTGACGACCCTTCCACTTTTATTCAGGCATTCGCAAAGAAAATAATCACAGCAGATCAAGGAATATTGAATTGGTATTACAATGTTTTTTGGAAGCCTTATGAAACAAACAATTGGCTGGAAATTTTAAAGAATTATCCCCAAGAAAAAACAACTATTTTAGAGGCTTGGGTATATGTTACCAACAATGCTACCTTATCTGGAAGCTATAGAGGTTATGCCATTAAAGCCTTAAAAGCTTTGATTCCCATTATGGAAAAAGATGAAGTCCTATATATTCAAGAGCAAATGGGTGAAGTTATGATGCCAGAGGGCGATATGCACTATTTACTGGAACAATGGCAGAAAGTATAAATCCCAGTTTCACCCTAAAAATAATATCAAAAATGAAGAGGCAATCAACTTTTGGACCAATAAAACATCTATTTTACAAGCTAAAATAGAGTTGACAATTAAGACATAAAATCAAATATCAAATAATTGACAACACTTTTAAAATACCGATGATTGTTTCGGTAAATATTGTATAATTTTATAAAAATCAAGCGCATGTATACCTTAGAAATTAAAGATGAATCCTTTGCAGGAGCGGTTATTAATAAAATTTTACTCCAATTTGAATCAGAACACATTACCGTAGAAGAATTGATTAAAGCACGTATTGAAATGGAAATCAAACGATACGAAAAAGATGCTGAAAGCTATAAAGAAGGTCTGGTACTGCCTGCTTATTTAGAAAAAAAGACCAAAAAATCGAATAAAAATATTGACCTTGAAAAACAACTATACATTGCCCTGAAATCTTTCCAAGAAAATGGATTTTTTATTTTGGTTGATGATGAGCAAGTAGAAAGTTTGGACCAAAAAGTTTATGTAGATGAATCCGTTCATATTTCTTTTATCAAACTCACTCCGTTGGTAGGCGGCTAAATTTCACACTATGTCAGGCACTTTAACAGAAGAACAATTTCAGCAAATTGATACTCAGATATCGTCTATCAGTTCATCTACCAATCGGTATGTTGTCAACTCAAACGATATAGGTGGAATAGAGGATTATGAGGAGCTAAAAAATAAAAAACCCGAGCAGATCAAGCCTTATATTTTGTCTTTATTAGATTATACCCAACAACTTAGTCTAAAGGCAGATCATTCAGAGCAACATTCAGCGCACAATCGAAACAGCGCTAAAAAAATCAATATTACGTATGCCGTTATAGGAGGGTTGCTTCGTAGAAATCAACAATATTCTGAAAACGAATGGATGGCTTTGTTTCAGAAACTAAATAAAATTCATCAGAGTTTATCAGAACAACAGTTCTACATCAGATTAACAGATTTCCCTTTTAATTACGCCATTCAGCAAATGGAACGTAAGGTAAAAAAAGAGAACCCTTCAAAAGAACTCATTGTTTTCATTAAAGAAATGTTGGCTTGGAAACTCTTCCAAAAGGAACATAAAAGTTATTGGGGAAGCGATATGGGAAAAGCAGTTTCAAAACTCAATGGTATTTTAAAAAAGAGTGGTGAAATAGGTGATTTTAAATTAAAAACCAATGACATTGGTCCGCAGGTCAATGAGATTGTTGCTAAAGTGACAAAGAACACAACCGCTTTTTACCAAGTATTATATCTCGCTACAGGTGCCAGTGGTGGAAAACCAAACAAAAAATTCATTGAAGAAGTAGAGAGACTTATTGCAAAAATGGGCAGAGATAACTATCGAAAAGCAGCACAACATTTTTTGCAAATTGCTATAAAACAGAATATCAAAGAAGAGGAAATTAATTATCAAGAAAATTACAGCTATACCGTTCGTCAGTTTCTTTGTGATCCCAGCAAGCAATTTATAAAAGGAATTGTTTGGACCATGCAGTCTTTTTCTGACAAAGAAAGCATCAGATTATTGGGGAAGTTGCTGGAAAAATCCTTTGAAAAAATACCTGGAGTCGGTCCTGCGGCTGTTGCTGTCGGTAATGCTTGTGCTTATACCTTGGGCAATATTCGGGGCAAAGATGGTCTGGGTGAATTGGCTAGGCTCAAAGTACGCCTCAAGCAAAACAATATCAAAAAAACCATTGATAAATACCTCCTTGAAGGGGCAAAGAAATACAATGTTTCAGTAGAGGAATTAAAAGAGATGGCAGTGCCAACTTTTGATTTAGAAAACGGTGAAAAAACAATTGTATTTGAGGATTATCAATTAAAAATTAACATTGAAGGTAGTAAAATAGTACAACAGTGGATTAAACCAGATGGTACGGATATGAAGTCGGTACCAAATATTATTAAGAAAAGCACGGTGCTTTCTAAAAAGCTTAAAAATATCCGCAAGGAAATCAAAGAAATACAGAAAACCCATTCTGCACAAAAACAACGCATCGACAACCAGTTTGTACTCAATCGAACTTGGGACTACCAATCTTTTGATAAGTATTATTTGGAACACGGACTCGTCAGCATCATCGCTAAAAAGCTGATTTGGATTTTTATAAAAGGTAATCGAAAAGCAAGTGTTGTTTTAATAGACGATGAATGGCAAACAGAAAATGGTGAAAAAATTGACTGGATAGATTCTGAATGTTCTGTTCAATTGTGGCATCCTGTTTTTGCCAAAGAAAAGGAAATCATTGCATGGCGAGAAAAAATGATGACGTTGGAATGGAAGCAACCCTTTAAACAAGCCTTCCGTGAACTCTATATTTTAACAGACGCAGAACTGAATACACGCAATTATTCCAATCGAATGGCGGCACATATTATCAAGCAACACCAGTTCAAAACATTGGCAGTCATGCGAGATTGGAAGTATGCGCTTATGGGTGCTTACGACGATGGCATCTATGATCAAGTTGCAGAAAAACAACTTCCCGAATACGGTATTACAGCCGAATATTGGATAGATGAAGTCAATGATTTTGATGCTTTTAACGATACAGGCATTTGGCTTTATGTAGCTACCGACCAAGTGAAATTTAAAAATGATAAGGGCGAAGTAATGGATTTAATCAATGTGCCACCGATTGTGTTTTCTGAAATAATGCGTGATGTCGATTTATTTGTAGGTGTATGCAGTGTGGGCAACGACCCAGAATGGCAAAATACTGACGGCGTACGTGAACATCATCGTACTTACTGGTCAAGCTATTCATTTGGAAACCTGACAGAAATTGCAAAAACCCGCAAATCCATATTGGAACGGCTTCTTCCTCGTTTAAGTAAAATAAGAAACAAAGCACACGTTGATGGTAAATTTTTGATTGTAAAAGGTGATTTGCGAACCTATAAAATACACATTGGAAGTAGCAATATATTGATGGAACCCAACGATCAATATCTCTGTATCGTACCAGCAAGATCTCCTCAAAAAGCGGTAAGTAAATTATTCATCCCATTTGAAGGAGATCGAGGACTGTCTATTGTTTTGAGTAAAGCTTTTTTACTTGCTGAGGATACCAAAATTACAGACCCAACCATTGTCAGCCAGATAAAGGGCAGATAAATAATTTCTCTTATTCGAAGTACTGTTCTGTAAAAAAATCACCATAAAAAATGAATATATTTTATAATGTTTTAAAAAAAACAGAAGTCCGACCCGCTATGTGGACAGGCGAACAAAGTCTCAAAAGCATTGCCATTTTTCTAAGTGGTTATAGAACTGCCTTACAAGAATATTTACCTGATGAATTAAATCAAAATAGCATAACCGATTTCAACAATTGGGTAGCAAAAAAACTAAGGTTTGGATCCTCTACTGCTGGATGGCAACTCATGATAGTGGCAGATACTTTAAAATTAGATCCCAAAAATATAGATTGGGAGCATATAGAATCAACAATGACCAAAGAGCAACACCTTTTGTCAATCCGTAGGTTTTACGAACTTCTGGAAGAGTGGCGACAAGTGGAGACCCAAATAAAAATGAATTAAAAATGGATAAAGATCAGTCGTTTGAACCTGTGTTGATACAGAATATTACAAATAAAGAACAAGTACTCGAAAATATAATTAATGACTACCAAGCTTACAACAAAAACTACTTTTGGGCTAGGCTTGTTATGGTGGTTTTTGGTATTATCATCGTAGGTTATAACTTCTTATTTGCTGGCAAACGTTTTTCTATAGCTAAATACAATACCATTACAAATACAATGGTTGGTATTTGTATATTCCTTGCTTGTATTTTATTTCTTATAGCAATCAAAGCCTTTCGAGACCAATATAAAATTAGAAAGCAAGTGAAAGATACAGCTTCCACAAATCAACTAGATTATAAAGCTTTAAAAAAAGAATTAAACTTCCTTCTAAAATCAAGTCTCGGTGGTTCTGGCATATAGAAAATATAAGCAGAATGAAATTACTAAAGAACACTTTATTGGTATCTTTTTTGGTAGTCACTACATTGTTAATTGTGACGCCTAATTTTTATAGTAATTTGTGGAGTGTGCTCATTAGTAAAGCATTTATTATTCCCAATCAAAGTACTATTTTTACCTTTAAGGTAATAAAAATGAACAATGGTAATGGCGATTATTGGTTGTATGGAGAAGATAAAAAGTATTACTATACTACCTTGGAAAGGGGCAATCTAGAACCATATGCACTCATCTCAAAAACACAGGCATCGAGAACAAAAGGCTTTAATAAAACCAATTATAAGACTTGGTTTGGAGCGTATCTGAATGATGAATTTTGTGGTGATTTATTAGAAATATATGTGCAAAAACCGAGGGGACTTGAATTTATTGATTGTGAAATTAGTTCAAAACCACAAACATTGGTTCGAGCAGAATATCGAGTAGCAGGAAGTAATGTACAGCAAGTAGAAAACTTCCTAGTTGAAAAATATGGAATGGGTGAACTTAAATGGGTCTGTTGTGGTTGGGGAAATGGTGGACAATATGGTCAGTTTGAGCATGCAGCACTCAAACAAATAAATCCATATTGCAGTGGAATAATTTGTATGTTTTCAGAAGGCATTTCAGAACAAGAAGAGTACTTCAAAAAAATAGAAATAGACTATTTTACGGTCATTGTTGAATTGGTCATTGTATAAAATTATGTCAAAGAACCTAAAATAACAACAAATGAGTCATATTGATTCTTTCAAACACGAATTGGTTGGGTTCTTGGGATATCTACCTGTTTATCATCCTTTGGAGGTAATTGATGGAGATTTCAAAAGCAATTCTCAACAACTTATGCTTGGTGGCGGAAGTGGAGAACACCCTGCTTTGGTGGTCGAGCACCCTACGGCTTTGGTCGCACATTTTCTCAATAAAGAAATAGAAACGATAAAATCAATCACTCATTGGAAAGACTTTATTTTGCCTTATTTAAACACAGCATTAGAGGATTTATTAACCTTTTATAATTGGGACAAAGAACGATATGATTCCTTTTATCTAATGTCTAAATCTCCTATTCTTCCAAATCCCAATAGAGGCAATGATTTAGAGTGGTGGCTCATTTTAGGTTTGGGAGAATTTATCTTTTTTTCAATGCCTACTCTTGCTTTAGATTTAATTGAAAATTTCGAAAATCCTTATAAGCATTTTCAGCATTCAACATATAACAATATCATGGTTGTTCCCCCCAATTTACCAGTATACGCAAATGGTGGTAATATGTTTTTTAGAAATCAATCAATCGATAAAACCTTTTTATAACCTTTAAAAAATCTGTTCACCCCTTTTTTCTCTTATCTAAGGGCATATTTACTTTGTGATAAGTGAAAATTATCACACAACAAATAAAGCCCTATTCAACTTCTCAAAATAGCCTACAAAATTCGACTAACTAACTACATTAACCAATCATCAATCCTCTCCCTTCAATTCCCGATACTGCTCAAAATGCGTCTCTGCCGTATTTTTCCATACCTCAACTTCATAGGCTTTCTTTTGCCACATAAACAAAGAAGCTGCTGCAAAAAGGAAAGTGCCAAGAACCATTCCCATCAACAACATAGACAGCTTATTGGAAATAAACAAGCCGTTCTTTTCATTTTTAAATGCCCATATTTGTCGCTCCATTTGTTGACAGATTTCATTGCCCAATAGTTTTACCTTATCGGTATTTATATCAATGGTTTGAGATTCATTATTTGTGGGTTGACCTATTTGGTCTATCTTCTCATTTATCTTTTCTAAGAGCGTGATGCTTTCTGAGACTTTCTCTACAACATCATTATCTTCAGAATTGAATTTGTCTTTTAATTTATCAAACTGAGAATTGGTGTTTTGCAACTCTTCAAAAATGGCTGCCAATGCTTCATCTTGTTTCATATAGAGTGTTGATTTTGATAACTGTTTTCGTTTTCTATTTGTGCCCCTCTAGCAATTCGAGACAATGTAAACATCATTTTGTTGGGTGTTAGGTTGGGAGCAACTTTGGAGGCTTTAAAAACTGCTCCGCTCTCCCCTACCCTCTCAAATCGGTGTCCTCTTAAATTGCCTTCTCGATCTTTATGTTCTCTCAATTGTATTCCTTGTTTCAACAATCGCTCATTTAACTCATCTACAGAATTTGGTTTGCTTTTTAAAACAACATCGATGTCTTCTTTCATTTCCAACATCTGTGCTTCTTTTAATTCTCGCTTGGCGACATTGCCAATGGTCATCCCTCTTTCTTCTGCTATTTCTCTGGCAATTTTTCCTGTTTTTGCTCCCACAAAAGAATCTGGATAAGGCTCCCCATTTACATCAATTCGATTCACATAAATATGCAAATGTCGATGGGCTGCATCGTTGTGTAAATAAGAAACAGACTGCCTTGAATCCAAACCCATTCTCTTTAAAAAATCGTCATTGATTTCTCTAAAATCCATCAGGCTCATTTCTTGCCCATCTTTTACGGTGGGCGATAAAATGATGGATAAGGTGTGTTTGTTGCAATCGGGTTTTAATTGTTGGGTCTGTGCAAACTCTTTGGCAATGTCTTCGCCCTTCTGCTCCCCTACCCCATTTCGATGAATTTCTTGGGCTTTCTTTTTTGAACGGGC
>Ga0115031_1000908_pt1 | contig 21630 bp, 22 predicted proteins | sample Maine_Asex4_meta_FD_87301 | JGI IMG/M metagenome (GOLD analysis project Ga0115031, IMG submission 87301) | Marine algal microbial communities from Maine, USA - Maine_Asex4_metaG | ecosystem: Host-associated > Algae > Red algae > Unclassified | place: Maine, USA | collected 2015-01-05
CCAGCCTCGTCAGCGGAGCAGCGAATCGCCCGGCCGGCGCCACCGTCTTCGGCTACCACGTGAAGGATCCGCAGCGCTACGGCATCGTCGACCTCGACGACGATGGCCACCCCACCAAGATCGAAGAGAAGCCCGAGCATCCGAACAGTCACTGGGCCGTCACTGGGCTGTACTACTTCGACGAGCGCGTCGTCGAGGCTGCCGAGCAGGTCACGCCGTCACCGCGTGGCGAACTCGAGATCACCTCGGTCATCGACTACTACCTCGAGCGCGGCGAGCTGACCGTTGAGCAACTCAACCGTGGATTCGCCTGGCTCGACACCGGTACCTTCGACTCGATGGTCGAAGCCTCGGAGTTCGTGCGGGTCATCCAGCACCGCCAGAACAGCCAGATCGCCTGCCTCGAAGAAATCGCCTGGGAACATGGCTGGATCGATGACAGCACACTGCGCACCGCTGGTGAATCGATGAGCAAGAACACCTACGGCCAGTACCTTCTCGGCCTCCTGGAAGGAGCAGTGCGATGACGATTGCGCCCCTCAAGATCTTGGTGACCGGCGGCAAGGGCTTCATCGGGTCTGCAGTCGTCCGCCACCTCATCGAGCACACCGAGCACGACGTCGTCAACGTCGACAAGATGACCTACGCCGCAACCGAGGGCTCGACCCAGGCAGCTGCCGACAGTCCGCGCCTCACGTTCGAGCAGGCAGACGTCTGCGACATCGATCGGATCGCCGAGATCTTTGCCGAGCACTCCCCCGACGCCGTGATGCACCTCGCCGCGGAGAGCCATGTCGACCGGTCGATCGACGGCCCCGCCGCGTTCATCCACACCAACCTCATCGGCACGTTCACGATGCTCGAAGCAGCTCGCGCTGCCAGCGTCAAGCGCTTCCACCACATCTCGACCGACGAGGTGTTCGGCTCACTCGGTCCCGACGATCCGGCGTTCACCGAGACCACCCCGTACGACCCACGCTCGCCGTATTCGGCAAGCAAAGCCGGTTCCGACCACCTCGTGCGCGCCTGGGGTGAGACCTACGACCTCCCCGTGCTGCTCACGAACTGCTCGAACAACTATGGCCCGTTCCACTTCCCGGAGAAGCTGATCCCGCTCGTGACGATCAAGGCGCTCCACGGCGAGCCCTTGCCTGTCTATGGCAAGGGCGACAACATCCGCGACTGGCTTCATGTCGAAGACCACGCTGCCGCACTCGTCACGGTCGTCGAGCAGGGCACGCCCGGCGAGACGTACAACATCGGTGGCAAGGCCGAGCGCACCAACCTCGACGTCGTCGAGACACTGTGCGACCTCGTCGACGAACTCGCCGACCCGCTCGAGTCGGGCGAGCCGCGCCGCTCTCTGATCACGTTCGTCGCGGACCGGCCGGGACATGATCACCGCTACGCGATCGACCAGACCAAGATCCAACGCGAGCTCGGCTGGGAGCCGCAGCACACCTTCGACACCGGCCTGCGGAGCACCGTGCAGTGGTACCTCGACAACGCCGAATGGTGGCAGCCATTGCGCGATCGTGCAGCGACCGATCGCATCGGATTGAAGAAGTAGGGACCTGTCATGGACATCATCCCCACCAAGCTCGACGGTGTCGTCGAGATCCGTCCCCGACGCTTCGGCGACGACCGCGGCTGGTTCAGCGAGACCTGGAGACAGTCGGCACTCACCGAGGCCGGGATCGACATCGACTTCGTCCAAGACAACGAATCGTTCTCCGCTCCGGTCGGCACACTGCGCGGCCTGCACTATCAGATGGCGCCGCACCCGCAGGCAAAGCTCGTGCGCGTGATCCACGGCTCGATCCTCGACGTGGCGGTCGACATCCGCCGCGACTCGGCCACGTTCGGTCAGCACGTCGCGGTCACGCTGAACGCTGAGGACGGCAACCAACTGCTCGTTCCCGCAGGGTTCGCCCACGGCTTCTGCACGTTCGAGCCCGATGTTCGAGTCGCATACAAAGTCAGCGGTCAATACGCGCCCGACTGTGAGCGCGCCGTCCGCTGGGACGACCCGAACCTTGCGATCGATTGGCCACTGCCGGCCAGCGGACCGACCTTGTCCGGCAAGGACGAGATCGCGCCGCTCCTCGCTGATCAGCCCGACCTGTTCTGAGCTGAGCCGCGCCTACGGGTGCACACGCCTGCGTACTCAATCGTCGACGCCTGATCTGACGCATGGCCACTCTGTCGAACACTTGCTCTTTTTTTCTATGAATCTCGATCACCTGTTGCTTTCTCCTCTTCAGCCAGCTAGATTCTTCTCACTGACTCCCCCTCCCATTCCGTGTCCTAGACCGAAGAGGAGGTGCAACCGATGAAGACCGACCCAGCCGTTGGAGCCGCCTGGTGCGCCGTTGCCGGGACTGATCCCGCCAGCCTCGACCGGGATGCCGTTGCCAGGTTCCTTCGATCGATCGCATCTGTTCGCGCCGTCTGTGATGCTGCCGAAATCCTCGCTGTGCGTCGCACCCGCGAACTCGCCACGGCGGGCGCCGCCGAGTCAGCCGAGAACCTGCTCGCCAGCGAAACGGGCCGCTCCTCCAAGGACGCCCGAGAGGCGGCAGCACGCGAGGAAGCGTGCGCCGCAATGCCAGAACTCGAAGCCAGCCTGGCAGCAGGAACAATGAGCGCCGGCCATGTCGATGCCGCGGCCCTGGCGCACTCCAAGCTCCCTGACGACGTCGCTGACGAGTTCGCCGCACACGCCGACAGCCTCGCCGCACGGTCCCGACAACTCGGCGTCGATGCCTTCGAGCGTGAGTGCCGCGATCTCGCCAGGCACCTCACTGCCGTCAGGGACGCCAACGCCGAAGTCGACGAACTCGAACGCCAGAAGGCTGCATCGAGTGTGAAGCGTTGGGTCGACAAGCTGACCGGGATGCACAAAACCCTCATCAGCCTCGATCCGGTCCGCGATGCGAAGATGTGGAAGGTCCTGAACAACCAGGTCAAACGCGAGAATCAGAAGCGAACCTGCGCCGTCGAGGCGCCGCTGCCGTTTGCTGCACTGCAGGCCCAGGCCGTGGTCAATGCTGTAACGGAGACGGCGAACGCGAACGCTGCGAGTCCTGCGGCAACGAGCGGTCCGGTCGCCGGTGGCCGGGCGACACCAGAGCCTTGCCCTGGGTGCGCCTCCGGTGCCGCAGCGATTCGCCTTCCAGAGATCTCGATACTCTGTGGTCTCAACACGCTGGTCAGCGGCATTCGAGCGATTGGTGAGGTCTGCGAATCCGACGACGGCGTCGCCATCCCACCGGACACCGTGCGTCGTCTCGCATGCGATGCCAAGATCATTCCCGTGCTTCTCGGCACCGACGGCGAAGTGCTCGACCAGGGCAGGAAGGCACGCACCGCCACCCCGGCCCAGCGCAATGCCTTGGCCGCCATGCATCGTGGCTGCGCCTACCCCAGTTGCACTGTTGGGTTTTCGGACTCCAGGATTCACCACATCCGCTGGTGGTGGGAGCACTACGGCCGGACCGACATCGACAATCTGCTCCCGCTGTGCGAGCAGCATCACCATCTCGTGCACGAAGGCGGATGGGGCCTCACCCTCGACGCCGCCCGCACCGCCATCTGGACCCGCCCCGATGGCAGCATCCACTACCGAGGCACCACCATCAACCGAGGACCGTGAGCCTCGTCAAGCGGCCGGCGAGCCAGATCCGGGCCAGGGCTGGGCGAACCGAGCCAATCAGATAGAACCAGAGCAGAGCAGAGCCGGGGCCAGACGTTCGCCGAAGCCGAAGCCGAAGCAGAAGGGGTCGAAACCAGAGAACCAACGGTGTCAACCCGACCCCAGACGCGACAAAGCGCCCGCCGCTTCAACCTTTCGGTGAGCAGTCGAGCGCTTGGTACAGCGAACTCAGTGACGCAACGTGTCAGCGACCCATGTTGGGACGTTTGCCATGATTCGCTTTCGAACGGCGGAGTCGGGCTTTGCGTCTGCTGGTCTTCTTCGACATAGGCCTGCCATGTTACGGCTCGCGCGGCCACACCCCAACCGGCGTGCCGCGAACCAGATCAGGCCAAAGCCGCAAGAATGTCACGTGGACATGAGGGCAACGGCCGTTCCCAGGCCGACCTCGGGGCGAATCGTGGCAATCCTGCGACCCGGTTGCACAGCGTCTTTGGGCTGACTCACCCGTTCGCTGCCGAGCAGTGCACAGGCGGCATCCAGATCGTCGACGATCATCACAAGACCCCACATCTCGGTCGTCCGGTCGCGATCGGCGTGTTGCACGATCTCGACAATCAGGCCGCCCCGACCAACCCGGTGGAAGCCCTGCTGCATCTCACCCAGGTCTCGGACACGCTTGCGCTCACATCCTGTTCGCGCTTCGATCGCGTCTGAGACACCGTCCATGCTCCCGGTGAAGATCACGACGTGATCGAGTTGCGACGCGCCCAGCTCATGGGCAGCGAATACTGGTGAGCCAGCGTCGACAACGTCGGTCGGGAAGCCGGCCACGTCGCCCACATCAGGAATGCCACTGAATGCCCATCCGATCAAACCGAGGGCGCCATCGTGGTTATCGGGCGAAACAATTCGCAACGACGTCCCGAAGAGCGGCACGAGACCCTCAGCGGAGACCGTCAACCCGATCGACCTCCACGCGTCGGGGTCCCCCGCAACGGTCAACCATTCGACTCGGGCACTGGTGTCGACCATCATCAGACTCTCGCAGGTCGTGGCGGTCGCTGGCAGACTCTGGGCAATGTCTGTCACCCGACGCCGCTTCATCAGCCGAGCCACGGCTGCGGCAATCGGTGCGGGCGTCAGTATTTCTCTGTTCGATCGCTCGCTTGTCGGAGGGGCGACGAACCTGACCAGCGACGGGCGTTATGGCCCCCTCGGCCCGCCCGACTCCAATGCAATCCGTCTGCCCGATGGCTTCACGAGTCGACTTCTGGCGACTGCCCGGCAGCCAGTCCCCGACACCGACTTCACCTGGCGGCCGAGTCCCGATGGGGGCGCTTGCTTTGCCCTCCCCGACGGCGGGTGGGTCTACGTCGCCAACCACGAACTGTCCAACGGCCAGGGCGGAGTGTCAGCGATCCGGTTCGCCAATGACGGCACGACAGTCGACGCCTACTCGATCCTCACTGGCACCTCGCGCAACTGCAGCGGAGGCCCCACACCATGGAACACGTACCTGTCGTGCGAGGAACACAGCACCGGCCAAGTCTTCGAGTGCAATCCGTTCGAACCCGGCGAGGGTGTGGTGCGACCGCTGCTCGGCACATTCGACCACGAAGCCGCTGTCGTCGACCCCGCGACCAGCGCCGTGTATCTCACCGAAGATCTCCCTGACGGTCGGCTCTACCGCTTCACACCCGCGGTGGCTGGACAACTCGACGCCGGGTTCCTCGAAGCCGCCTCGGTCGACCTGGCCGGCATCGCCAATGCTGCATCGGCGGTCACGTGGCTTCCCGTCAGCACCGATGCACCCGACAGGTCCACGGCGACCACTGTGTTCAACGGCGGCGAAGGAGCCTGGGTCCATCGCGGTCGGCTCCTCTTCACGACCAAGGGCGATCAGCGTGTGTGGGAGATCGACCTCGGCGCGCAGATGTTGCGCCTCGTGCACGATTGCCGAGCGCATCCCGACCTCGAACTCGATGCCGTCGATGCCGTCATCGTGCACGAAGGTTCTGGTGACATTCTCGTGGCCGAGGACGGGGGCAACTTGCAGTTGGGCCTCATCGAAGAACGCCGGGACGACACCATTGCCGTCAGCACTTTCCTCCAGTTCGTCGGCCACGAGCAGAGCGAGGTCACCGGCGTGGCTTTCAACCCCGCCGGTGACAGGTTGTACGTCTCGTCGCAACGCGGGTCGGGCGAGACAGGAGCCGGAACCACGTTCGAGATCACTGGACCATTCGTGCAACGAACGGGACCATCCAGCGTGCCGATCGAAGGTCTGCGGCCGGCAGTGCGATTGCCGTCGTGATCGCGCAGCGGCGTTCAGGCGACGGCTGACTGCCGAGTCCAGGCGAGCAGATCGTCGACCGGCAGCGTGTTGATGATCCGATCGATCGGGACACCGCGTTCAGCAGCGCGGTCACACCCCAGCGGCTGCCATTCGAGTTGGCCGGTGGCGTGGGCGTCGGAGTCGATCGAGAACCAGCAGCCGTAGTCGATGGCGAGGTCGATGAGTTCGCGCGGCGGGTCGAGGCGTTCGGGTCGGCAGTTGATCTCGACAGCCGTGTTGAACTGAGCGCAGGCCGCGAACACGTAGTCCGCATCGAAGTCGCTGGGCGGCCGCTTGCCGATCATCCGACCCGTGCAGTGCCCGAGGATGTCGACGTGCGGCGAGGCGACGGCGAGCAACATCCGTTCAGTCATCTGTGCCTTCTCCATCCGAAGCTTGGAGTGCACACTGGCCACGACGACGTCGAGGCGTCCGAGCATGTCGTCGCTCAGGTCGAGCGAGCCGTCGACGAGAATGTCGACCTCCATACCCGACAGGATCCGGAAGTCGTGCCCGGCATCGGCGATTGCACGGTTGACCTCGGCGATCTGATCGAGCTGCTCCGAGAGCCGCTCTTCGTTGAGGCCATGGGCAATGGTGAGCCGGGCCGAATGGTCGGTCTGCACCATGTACTCGTGGCCGATCGCCATCGCCGTGGCCGCCATTGCCTCGACAGGCGCTCCCCCGTCGCTCCACGTCGAGTGCAGGTGGCAGTCACCGCGCAAGGCGTCTCGGTAGACCTGGCCTGCAGGAGTGATCTCGACGACAGAATCCGCTTCGATCGCAGCGAGGTAGGCCGACTCGCGCCCTGCAACAGCGTCAGCAATCACCCCGGCGGTCGACTTGCCGATGCCGTCGAGTTCCTGCAGCGAGTCCGCTGCGGCGCGCGCTTCAATCTCGTCGGCAGGAGCGTTGCGGACCACGTCGAGCGCACGGGTGAAGGCCTTGGCCTTGAAGCCACCCGCCCGCGCCCGATCCAGACAGTGGATGACACGGAGCAGAGCAGCCTCGGGAGTCATGAGCCGAATCGTAACGCCCGCCCCACTCGACTCGACCGTCGCCGGTACCGTCGTCCTGGTGAGACGATCCGCAACGACCCTGGCCGTGGGCCTCCTCGCTCTCGCGGCGTGCAGCGACGACGCCCCCGGGTTCGAGGTCGCCGTCACGCTCGACGACCTTCCCGGCGACGTGATCTCCCTGCGTGCTGATCGCGATGTCGTCGAATACATCAGTCGGCGAGCCGGGGAGATCCGCTCGTTCAGCCGTCAGCCGGTCGAGAATCAATCCGAGCCGAACGTGCTCGCGACGGTCGAAGTCAGCACCGAAGGAGAGCAGCGCGGTTTGCTCGGTCACACCGTCATCGACGGCCGGCGCTTCGCTGCGTGGACCGACCCGGCCACCGAAGACCTCGTGGTCGGTGAGCTCACGAGCGGAAGCGTCGACCGCATTGTTTGGGAAGGTACCGGCACGCAGTCCACAGCCATCGGCGGACACCTCGACACACGCGGCGGCCTGATCGTGCTCGGCCTCGGTTCGCTGACCGATTGGGCAAAGGACAACGGCTCTGGAGCGTTCGTCACGCTCGACCCTGATGGCTCGCCCGACCAGGAGCCCGTACTGATCAGCGACGGCTGGAACAACCCGTTTGCCTTCATCGTCGTCGATGACGAGTTCATCTGGGTCGCCGACAACTCCCCCGACGGCTCCGACCTCCCCGTCGAGGAGCGCGCACCGGAGCGGATCGCCACCGCCGAAGGCAACGGCCCCGGACTCAGCGAACCGCCGCCGCAACGCGCCCCATCGGCCATCGTCGCGCTTCCCGGCGGCCGTTACGGCGTGTGCGGATTCCTCGACAACGAGATGCGCGCCTACGAGATCGGGGCGGACAACACCCTGGAGCGTGCCGGCACCATCGGTCCGTGTCTGACCGGAGCCACCGTGCTCTCCGATGGCAGCATCGTCACCGCGTCGACGAACGACGACGGCGAATCGGTCCTACTCATCCGCTCCCCCGAATAGGGGCCAACGCTCTGGACTCAGGGCGTCGAGATGACGAGCGCTTGGACTTCGCCGACCTGCAGCGGCTCCGACCACGACGTCGTCAGATCATTCATCGGATCAGCCCCCGCAACATCGGTGGTGACGTTCCACATCACCTCGATAGTCGGTTCGAATGCATCAGTCGGCGAGATCGCAGACGAGTTCGTGTAGACGTAGTCGCACGGGCTGATCACGTCGAGATCAAACGGTAACGAAGCGTGATCAGGCGTGCACTGCCCGAACCCCGTGTTCGGGTGCCCCGGAAGCATCACGGTCAAGAAAGGCGTTGCGGTGACCGTTGCCTCCGCCGTCGCAATTCGATTCGACGCACGCGCTGTGGCCGAAATCGGATCGAGGTTGTCGATGCGCCATTCGGTTTCCGTCTGCACGTACACCCATAAGAAGTCTGGATCCTTCGTCGGCCAAGTCACATTCGGCGCCGGCACCGACTCGACCACTGTCTCCTTCGCCGCCTCCACCAAGTCGATGTCACGCGGAACACCAACCCAGAAACGTCGGGTCACTTCGGAAATCTCCTCGCCGGTGCTCTCGAGACACCGGGTCCACCACCTGACGTAAAGAACATCGTCCTCGATCTTCGTGAGCCCGTCCCTCGGTTCATACGTCTCAACCTGCTCGATTCGCTGCGAAGTGAACTGGAAAGGTCCAACTGGCGGCACCTCACGGGTTGCGGTGCTCGTTACGACGTTCGCACAAGGATCAACGTAGGTCTTTGTGTCGCTGTAGACATCTCCGTCCGCAGCTGCCTCCGCAATTATCACAGGTTGGAGAGGAGCGGCTCCAACCTCTCCGCTACTCGAAGCAGCAATCAAAAGAAACATGAGTCCGACGCCGATCCGACTCGCCAGCTGTATCAAACGCACAGATCATTCTCGATTCCACTTGCGGCTCGTTCCTGGGTGACGCGGAACACCTTCCAAATGCCATCTTGCTCCAATACCTGTATGTAAAGAATTGCCGTAACGAACTCGTCATCGACAACGTCGTCACCTTCGAGGAGGATCCCACCCCCTGTCTCGCAAACTTCCACTTCGACATCGGACGCCTCATCGAAGAAGCGCACTGCGTCGATCCGGGTCACCATCTGGTCGACCTTCTCCGCGCGGTAGCCCAACGAGTTCCAATCGTCCACAAGAGCAACAGTGTCCGAGAGTTGCTGACTTGTTCTCGTGCCTGCCAGCGCCGATGTGTCGCAGTTCGGGAGTTGTCGTAGACATTCTCGCCAGGATTCGGCATAGGCCTCGACGGCAGCGATGATCTCGGCCTTCTGTTCTTCCTGAGTCGGAGCCAGGGTCGTCGTAGTCGTTGCAGCGGTCGTGGTCGTCTCGATGACTTCCGTCGTCGTGGTCGTCTCGGGAGCCTCAGTCGTGGCCACGGTCGGATCTGGTTCCGGAGCCTCCGTCGTTGTGCTCTCGTTGAACTCTTCGAGCTCACGTTCAGCCGTGAGATCGGGTCGATCGCTTCCACCGCATGCGGCCGCAACCAGAACAAGCACGAGGGCTCCCGACAAGATCCGAGTCGAAAGTGTGTTGGTCATCGTGTGCTCCTTCGTCGTGGTCGGCGCTCGCCGCTCGAAGCCTCAGGGTTATCTGCCGGTCGAACTGTGGTGCCTGCAGGATACGAGGGCCGGACCCACGGGTCGACGGAGACAACTCCCCATCAGGTGCGACCACCATGACGATCCATACGAACGCGTTCCCGATCGTCTCTTTCGCCACCCACTGTTCGAGTATGCGACTCTCCGACTGCGACGACTGGGCACAACGCCATCACGGCCTCATCACACTGCACGCCTCAGGCCTCGACGCCGGATCGTGGCGACGCGCCCTCGACGCTGGGACGTTGATCGAAGTCCACCGCCATGTCGCTCGACTTCCTGGCAGTTCTGCGACGCCGATGCAGGCCATCCATGCCGCCGTCCTCGCCGGCGGCCCTGTTGCGGCAGCATCACATCGGTCGGCGGCCATGCTCTGGGGCCTGCTCGACTTCGACCTGCGGGCCGGCATTCACGTCACCGTGTCGAACCGTTCGCGCAACCCACGCCTCGCCGGCGTGTACGTCCACCGCCCCACCGACCAGCGCCGCCTCGAACCCGACCGCCGCCACGGCATCTCCTGCACCAGTGTCGTGCGCACCTTGTGCGACTTGGGAGCTGACGAACCGGCACTCGTCCAGCCGGCCCTCGACGCTGCGGTGGCTGCTCGCCTCGTCAAATCTCGTGAACTACTCGACGCCGTGGCACAGCACGGACAGCGCGGTCGTGGCGGCATTCCAGCCCTGCGGTCCGCACTCACGGCTCGGGCAGAAGCCGAAGTCGAACGGTCGCCGCACGTCGCCACGCCATTCGATCGTCGGGAACGTCCGGATCGTCAGACGTTGAAGCGGAACTCCATCACGTCGCCGTCCTGGGCGATGTAGTCCTTGCCCTCGACGCGCATCTTGCCGACGTCTTTGGCCGCGTTCCACGAACCGAGCTCGAGCAATTCATCCCACTGGATGACTTCGGCACGGATGAACCCCCGCTGGAAGTCGCCGTGGATCCGCCCTGCGCACACCGGCGCCGTCGAGCCCTCGTGGAAGGTCCACGCGCGCGATTCCTGCTCGCCCGTCGTCATGTATGTGCGCAGACCGAGCAGGTGGTAAGCGCTGCGGACCATCCGGAACAATGCGCCTTCGCCGAGCCCGAACCCTTCAAGAATCTCCTTGCGCTCGTCGGGATCCTCGATGGCCGCAGCTTCGGCCTCCATCTGAATGCACATGCCGATCACTTCGACGTTGTCTCCGGCGTTGTTGAACTCGTCGGAGACCATCTGCTCCTTTTCAGGGATCGCATCGATGTCGTCCTCACCGACATTGACGACCGCAAGAACTCGACGATTCGTCAGCAAGAAGTACGGCGCCAAGATCTCCTTCACATCATCTTTCAACCCGGCGCGGTACAACGGCAAGCCTTCGGAGAGGTGATCGAATGCGATCTGCAACGCTTCGGTCTCGGCAACCATCGACTTGTCGAGCTTGGCGGCACGCTTGGTCTGGTGGAGTCGCTTCTCGACCGTCTCGAGGTCAGCCAGGGCCAACTCGATCTCGACGACACGAAGGTGCTCGATCGGATCGGACGGACCAACGACGTCGTCGTCTTCGAACGCCCGGAGGACGAACACGATCGCATCGACCTCGCGGATGTTCGCAAGGAACTTGTTACCGAGACCCTCACCGGTACTGGCCCCCTCGACGAGACCGCCGATGTCGACGACTTCGACCTGTGCATGAATCGTCTTCTTCGACTTCGACATGACCGAGAGCTGGTCGAGCCGGGCATCAGGCACCATCGCGACGCCGATGTTCGGGTCCTTCGTGGCGAACGGATACGGAGCAGCGAGGGCCCCACCACCGGTCAAAGCGTTGTACAGCGAGCTCTTGCCCGCGTTGGGGAGTCCGACCAAGCCAAAACGTTCCATGCGGCGAGTCACGCTACAAGCGGTCACGTTGTGCCAGGCACAACGTCACCGTTCAGAATCTACGGAGCTGTTGCGCGGGGGTGAACATTTGCCGCGAGATTCCGAGGCTCATCACCGTCGTCGTCGTCGCCACGCTGCCGAGCACGAGGTACATCACCGAGATCTGGACCTTCACCGCATCAGCCGGTTCGACGCCGGCGAGGATCAACCCGACCATGGCGCCGGGTAGCGCCACGATGCCCACTGCCTTCGTCGTCTCGATCTGCGGAACGAGCGCCGTGCGCAACGCCTCACGGAGATGAGGCTGGAACGCATCGCCCGCCGACAGCCCCAGTGCGAGGCGTCCTTCGATCACCCCACGCTGTTCGCGCGCTGCGACGAGCAGCTGGCGCGACACGAGCACTGTTGCCGACAACGAGTTCCCGACGACGATGCCCGCAAGCGGCACGATGGTCCGCCCCTCCAACTCGTACACCCCGAACCCGAACAGCACACCCAGCGTGACGAGACCGGACAGGGCGTACGCAAGCAGTGCCAATGGCAAGACCTGCGGCACGCCCGCCGCACGCTGCGCCGTGGTCCACGCGGCGAACGCGAGCATGCAAGCCAGCCAGAGCGCCGACCAATAGAGCGGGTCGTCCGGGTCGACGACGAGTTGCAACGCCCACCCGACGATCAACAACTGCACCAGCGCCCGCAGCGCCGCCCAGAGCAGTGACCGTTCGAGTTCGAGCTTGCGCCAGAGTGAGATGGCGACCCCCACCGCGATCAGGCCACCCGACGCAGCGAGGCCGGCGAGGCCGATGTCCGACCGTGTCGCAGCCGTCCCGAAAATCGACGTCATCTCAGTGATCGCGAAGTTCATAGCGCTCCGACCAGTCTGCGCACGACTGGATCGTCGCTGACATCGAGCTCGGCGAGGTGCCCGAATGCAGCAACACCGCCATCGACGATCGCCAGCACGTGGTCGGCCAGCCGCCGCAGCTGCGCAGTGTCGTGGCTGACCCAGATCAAGGGCGTGCCCTCGTCGGCGAGTTGGCGCGCCAGCTCCTCGATGGTGCGGCGCGCTTCGGCGTCCAGTGCCGCGGTCGGTTCGTCTGCGAGCACGACCATCGGCTTGGTCAGCAACGCTCGTGCGACACACATCCGCTGCGCTTCGCCACCAGACAGATCGGTAGCGGCTCGTTCGAGCAGCGCGGCGGGCAGGCCGACGTGGTCGAGCACGTGGAGCGCACGCGACTCGTCGATGTCAGGCAAAGCCACGCGGAGGTTGTCCAGCACCGATCCGGCGAACAGCGGCGGCCGCTGGAAGACGGTGCCGACCTGCCTGCGAAGTTCGTCGGGCCTCATCTCGGTCAGCGCCCGGCCCCGCCAGCGGACCTCGCCAGCGACCGGGTCGTCGAGCCGGTTCAACAGCCGGAGCAGCGTCGACTTACCCGATCCGGACGGTCCGACGATGACCGTGATGCCGTCGTTCGGCAGGTCGACGGTGATGTCGCGCAGGATCGGTTCGGCGACAGGACCAGCTGCGACACCACGCAGCGAGAATGCGTCGGGAGCGCCCACCGAGCGGACGGTACCCCACCGTCGGAGGACCTGCCCCGTCCACAGCGTGTTATGGCATGCTGAGACAATGGCATGGCTGGTGAGTGAGGCGCGCGTGTTGGCCTCCGCCGAAGTCGCCGACAGCCGGACCGAACGCCGACGCGGCCTGCTCGGACGGACCGACCTCGACGGGGCGCTCGTCATCCGTCCCTGTCGCGGCGTCCACACCATCGGCATGAAGTTCCCGATCGACGTGGCCTTCCTCGACGGCGACGGTGTCGTGATGAAAACGCTGCAGATGCCCCGCCACCGGCTCGGTATGCCCGTACCCAAGACTCGTCTCGTCATCGAGGCGAGAGCAGGCGCGTTCGCACGCTGGGGTCTGCGGGTCGGCGACGTCATCGAAGTCCGCGATCAGGTGCACTGAACCGGCGAGCCATGAGCATCCTCTGGCTCGTCGCCACTCCGATCGGCAACCTCGGCGACCTGCAACCACGCGCCATCGAGGTTCTGGCCGCTGCCGACCTCGTCTGCTGCGAGGACACCCGCCGCACCGGGCTCCTCCTTCACAATGCAGGCATCAAGGCAACGCGGATGGCGGTCTGCAACGAACACACCGAGCACGACCTGATCGACCGCGTGCGTCGCGTTCTCGACGAGGGTGGCGACGTCGCCGTCGTGAGCGACGCCGGTACGCCCGGCGTGTCCGACCCCGGTGAACGGCTCGTCCGCGCCGTCGTCGACACCCCGCATCGCGTCAGCGCCGTGCCGGGCCCGAGCGCTGCAATCATGGCTTTGACGATCAGCGGACTCGACACATCTCGGTTCGTGTTCGAAGGGTTCCTGCCACGCAAGGGCCGCGACCGAGCTGCGCTGCTCGCCGAGATCGCAGCCGAACGACGCACCACCGTGCTCTACGAAGCGCCGCCGCGTGTCGTCAAGACCTTGGCCGACCTCACCGACGCCTGCGGTCCCGACCGACGGGTCGCTGTGACCCGCGAACTCACCAAACTGCACGAAGAAGTGGTGCGCGGCACCCTTGGCACGGTCGACGTCGGCGAACCGCGCGGCGAGTACGTGCTCGTCATCGAGGGCGTCCCGATCGACGACACGCCGGCCACGGACGACGACGTTCGGGCAATGCTCGCCGACGCGATCGCCAGTGGCCTCTCCAAGCGCGACGCCGCCACCGATGTCGCCACCCGGACCGGCCGCCCCAAGCGCGACGTCTACCAACTCACCCTCGAGAACTGAGCTGCCCGCCCCGTTGGGCCCATCGGTGAGATTGCGTCCGCACGGGTCCGACGCAAGCTCACCGCAGCAACAGCCGCCACACTTCCGGTGAGATTCCGTCGGCAAGGGTCCGACGCAGACTCACCGGAACGTCCGATGCCGCTACCGGTGAGCCGAGCACGCCGGCATCTGAGCGCCAGCCAGCGATCCCGCACCAACGATGGGATGGCGCCCGAACCGGCAGCGTCAGGTGCGCGGCGTGAGAGCGAGCTGTCGGCACTGCGCGACGAGGGTGCCGCCCGAATCCCACAGCTCGCCTTCCTCGTCGAGCAGACCATCGTGGATGAACCGATTCCGGAACGCCACACGGAGCGGACCCGGGGCGGGCACTGCACGGATGTGCACCGTCAGTTCGACCGTCGGCACCCAGGCCATCGGCATGTCGGAGTTGAAGACCGGCGGCGGGAAGGCATCGGCGGCGAGCAGCAATCCGATTGCGTCGATCGGCTCCTCGCCAGCGAGCGCGAACCAGCCGCGAATCGTCGGGTCGCCAGTCGGTTGCCCGTTGCGGAATCCGTCGTCGCCAGGTTGCAGCCGGCACGACAGTCGATCCATCAGCGGCGGGCCGAAACCCTCCTCGCCCGACGGCATGGCAGCACACTCCTCGTACGGGACGATGTCGACGGGCTGCTCGCGTGCATACGCCGGGCCATCGTCAGGGTGTTGATCGCCGAAGGTTCCGAGCAGTTCGAGGATCGGCTTGCCTTCGACGCGCATCGTCGCCCGTGCCGTTGCCAGGCGTCGGCCGGAGCGCACCACCTCGACGTCGATCTCACACGCCCCGGCCGGACCCGGCTTCAAGTAGTGCGCCGTCAACGTGAGCGGTGCGCGCCCGACCTCGGTTGCCATCGCCCGCCCAGCGATGGCCATCAGGTAGCCGCCGTTCGCGTTGCCGCCGATGTCCCAACCCGGATGGATCTCGGCAACGTACCTGCCGGTGCCCGCCTCACCGACGGGCGAAACCGCCGTGGCCAGGGCGAACGCTCCGATATCTCCTGCAGGCTCGCTCATGGCGCTGACGGTATCGTGCAGAGGTGTCCCGGTTCTATGTGACGACTCCCATCTACTACGTCAACGCCGAGCCACACCTCGGCCATGCGTACACGACCATCATCGGCGACGCACTCGCCCGCTGGCATCGTCTCCTCGGTGACGACGTGACGTACCTCACCGGCACCGACGAGCACGGCCTGAAGATCCAGCAAACCGCCGAGGCTGCCGGCATGACGCCGCAGGCGTTCACCGACTCGATCGCGCCCAAGTTCTCCGACGCCTGGGACAAGCTGAACATCACCAACGACGATTTCATCCGCACGACCGAGCCACGCCACAAGGCAGCAGTCATTGAACTCCTGCAACGCTGCTACGACGCCGGCGACATCGAACTCGACACTTTCGCCGGCAAGTACTGCGTGGCATGCGAGGAGTACTACCAGGACGACGAACTCGTCAGTGCGGGCGGCGGCGCCGATGAAGAAAAGACCCTCTGCCCGATTCATCAGAAGCCGGTCGAGTTCTTCGAAGAGGAGAACTACTTCTTCCGCCTGTCACGCTTCGAAGACCGCCTTCTCGACTGGTATGCCGCTCATCCGACGGCGTTGCGCCCCGAGCATCGGGGCAACGAAGCAATCGGACTCATCAAGTCCGGGCTGCGTGACTTCTCGATCAGCCGCACCTCGATCGACTGGGGCATCCAACTGCCGTGGGACGACAAGCACGTCGCGTACGTCTGGTTCGATGCGCTCACCAACTATCTGGCCGCAGTCGGCTTCGGTGACGGCACCGACGACTACACCGAGCGCTGGCCGGCCGACTTCCACCTGATCGGCAAGGACATCGTCCGCCAGCACTGCGTGTACTGGCCCGCCATGTTGATGTCAGCGGGCATCGAACTGCCGAAGGCCTGGGCGATCGGCGGCTGGCTGCTCAGCGGCGGCGAGAAGATGTCCAAGACCTCCGGCAACGTCGTGAACCCACTCGACCTCATCGACGACATCGGCCTCGACGGCTTCCGTTACTACGTGCTCGCCGACACTGCGTACGGCAACGACGGCGACTTCAGCTGGGAGGGCCTCGTCAGCCGGTACAACTCCGACCTGGCGAACAACCTCGGCAACCTCGTCGCGCGTGTCGCCACGGTCGTGGAGAAGAAGTGCGGCGGCGTCGGTACCGCACCTGACCCGGACAGCGCCCTGAGTGCCGTGGCGGCGACCGCCTTCGAACAGACCGCTGCCCACTGGGATGACATGCAGCCGAGCAAAGCACTCGACGCCTCTTGGTCGCTGATCCGCGCGACCAACGGCCACCTCGAGACAAATGAGCCCTGGAAGGCGGAGCCGGGCGACGCAGTGGACAAAGTGATGGGTGACGCACTCGAGGCATTGCGCATCGTCGCCATCCTCGCCTCGCCCGCAGTGCCCGACACCGCCCAGGCCGTCTGGGAACGGATCGGCATGCCTGGCAACGTCGCCGATCAACGCCTTCCCGACGCCGCAGCGTGGGGCCTCTACGAGCCGGGCGCCGCCGTCACCAAGGGCGACGCGCTCTTCCCCCGGATCAAGGCCTGACGTGCCTGACACCACGTCGTCCACGAGCCCGGAGTGGATCGACTCGCACTGCCACATTCACGACGAACGGATTCCCGATGGCCCCGACGGCGCTGTTGCCGCGGCCAGGGAGATGGGCGTCGCAACGCTCGTCACCGTCGGTTGTGATCGGGCAACCTCCCAGGCGGCGATCGATGTCGCCAGCCGCCACGACGACGTGTTCGCCACGGTCGGCCTCCATCCTCACGATGCGGTGAACGGCGTCGACACAATCGTCGACCTGCTCGACACCCCTGGCATCGTGGCGATCGGCGAAGCCGGGCTCGACTACTACTACGAGCACTCCGAACGAGACATCCAGAAGGTCGCGTTCGCCGAACAGATCCAACTCGCTCACGAACGCGACCTGCCATTGATCATCCACTCGCGCGACGCCTGGGACGACACGTTCGACATCCTCGACGCTGAGGGTGTTCCGGAGCGCACGATCTTTCACTGCTTCACGGGCGGGCCCGACGAAGCGCGCCGGTGCCTCGATCGCAGCACTGTCCTGTCGTTCTCCGGCATCGTCACGTTTCCGAGTGCGAAGGATGTACAAGCAGCAGCATTGCTGTGCCCACTCGAGTCGATGCTCATCGAAACCGACAGCCCGTACCTCGCTCCCGTCCCACAACGCGGCAAGCAGAATCGGCCCGCCTGGGTGCCGCATGTCGGCCGGTTCATCGCCGATCTGCGCGCCATACCGGCCGCCGACGTCGCCACTCAGACCGCTGACAACACGCGCTGCACACTGCCGGGAATCACCTGAGGCCAAGGCTCCAGATACGCTGATCGAAACGGCCGAACGAGGGTGTTTCCACCAATGACGGTGGCCCCGATTCGCCGCTCGACAGCAGACTGACCGTGGCCCTCGACAACACCGACCGACGACGCTTCCTCATCGCAGCGATCGTGAGCATGCTGGCGCTGCCAGCGCTCTGGTGGGTCAACCGCGACGACCCCGCAAGCGGACCGAACACGGCATCGGTCGGTGTCGACGTCGGCGGTTCGATCGACGGCGAGCCCGCCGACACCAAGCAGATCGTGACCATCGAGTCGACCATCGGTCGGTCGAACCTGCCCAGCGAGCCCACGGTCATCGATCAGCCGCCGATCTTCCTCGATGGACCGGCGTCGAACATCGGCGGGGCCGCCGAGATCGCGATCCCGAACTCGGATTCACTCGAGACGATCATTGCTCGAGCGACCTTCGGCGACCTCTCGGGAACCGACGTGTGCCTGGCGCGGAACATCTCGACCGGTCAGGTCATTACGGTGATCAACCTCGACAACAACCGGACGATCACGTGTCGAGTCACACTCGCTCCCGCGACCCAGGAAGCCGACCTCATCCTGCAGACCTCCCAGTTCGAAACCCTCGCTGACCTCACCGACGCACCCATCCCCGTCCAGATTCGTCTGTAGGCACGGTGACTCACTCGCGTCCCGACATCCACGAACTCCTCGAGGACCATTCGCTCGCACCTCGACGCGATCTCGGCCAGAATTTTGTCGCCGATCCGAACACGGTCAGGCGAATCGCCGACCTCGCCCGAGTCGGGCCGGGTGACCATGTCGTCGAGATCGGTGCCGGGCTGGGCTCGCTCACCCTCGCACTCGCCGACACCGGCGCCGACGTGACCGCCCTCGAAGTCGACCGCCGCATCGTGCCCGTACTGCGCGACGTCGTTGCGGACTGCGACAACGTCGAGGTGGTCGAAGGCGACGCGATGAAGTTGGATTGGGACAAGACGCTGTCCCCCGACATCTCGTGGATGCTCGTCGCGAACCTCCCGTACAACGTTGCGACTCCGCTGGTCTGCGACCTCCTCGACCAAGTCCCGCAGGTGCAGCGCATCTTGGTGATGGTGCAGCGCGAGGTCGCCGACCGATTCGCCGCTGCGCCGAGCACCTCGGCGTACGGCGCCGTCAGCGTCAAAGCGGCGTACTGGGGAAGGGCCCGGATCGTCGGCCACGTGCCCGCGTCGGTGTTCGTGCCGCGGCCCAACGTCGAGTCCGCGCTCGTCGAGATCACCCGCCACTCCCCCATGCCCGGCCACCTCGCTGCGGTGGACCCCGAACTCCTCTTCCCGCTGGTGAAGACGGGGTTCGGCCAACGTCGCAAGATGTTGCGCAAATCGCTCAGTGGCGTCGTGACCGCCGGGCAATTCGAGGCTGCTGCCGTCCTCGGCACCTCGCGCCCGGAGGAACTGAGCGTCGACGACTGGGTCCGGCTGCTCGGAGCGATCAGTGCCTGAAGATCGCACCGACACGCTTCGCGCCCACGCCAAACTGACCCTGACGCTCAAGATGACCGGTCTCCGCTCCGACGGCTTCCACCTCATCGACGCCGAGATGATCAGCCTCGACCTCCACGATGTCCTCGTCTTCGATCGCTCCCGACCCGGCCTGGCAATCTCCGGCCGCTTTTCGGCAGGCGTGCCCATCGACGGCACGAACCTCGTCGCACGCGCACTCGACCTTGCTGGCGCATCGGCACACGTGACGATCGACAAGCGGATCCCCCATGGAGGGGGGCTCGGCGGCGGCTCGACCGACGCCGCAACAGCACTGCGGTGGGCAGGTCACCCCACCGACGCAGCCGGTCTCGAGCATGCCGCGACGCTGGGCGCCGACATCAGCTTCTGCCTCGTGGGTGGGCGGGCGCGTGTCACCGGCATCGGCGAAACGATCGAACCACTCGAACACCTCGACCGCACGGTCACCCTGATCATCCCGCCGCTGGCCGTCAGTACTCCCGCCGCATACCACGCCTGGGACGACCTCGGCGGGCCGACCGTCGACGGCCCCAACGATCTCGAACCTGCAGCCATCTCGGTCGAACCGCAGCTCGCGCGATGGCGCGACGACATCGGGAATCGGACGGGACATTCGCCGACACTCGCCGGAAGTGGGGCGACCTGGTTCGTCGAAGGTGAACACAGCGGCGCCCTCGGCGACTTGGTCGACGAGGGCGCAACGGTTGTGGTGGCACACTCGGTGCCGTCAGAAGTTGCCACGAACCGAACGCATTGAGCGTCGGCGTGGGATGAACAGAACTACTTGTTGCGCTGGTGGCGCGTGCGGCGAAGCATCTTCTTGTGCTTCTTCTTCCGCATTCGCTTGCGACGCTTCTTGATCAACGATCCCATAAGGCAAGCAACGCTACCTGTCGAGCGTCGCAACCGGTCACCACGCCCTTCACCGGACATGATCAGCGCAATCTGGCGGTTGGCCGGGCGGTCCGCTCCGGTAGCTTGTCGACTGATCCATTCCGGGGTCGTCTAACGGCAAGACAGCGGTTTTTGGTGCCGAGAATGGGGGTTCGATTCCTCCCCCCGGAACCATGAGCGTTTCTGCCATCGTCCTCGCAGCCGGGGAAGGCTCTCGCATGCGCTCGAGCCGACCCAAGCCACTCCACCTCATCTGCGGACGGGCCATGGTCGTTCATGTGATCCACGCGCTCGGCAAGTTGCAGCCCGATCACACCGCTGTCGTCGTCGGCCACGGTGCCGAGGCCGTCACGGCAAAGGTCACCGAACGTGCTCCCGCATGGGCCAACGTCGTCTTCGCCGAACAAACCGAACAGAACGGCACCGGCGACGCTGCTGCGATCGGGATGACCGCCGTCGACGGCGACGACTACGACGACGACTCGACCATCGTCATCCTGCCCGGCGACACGCCGCTCCTCCAGGCCGACACGCTCGACGAGCTCGTCGCCACCCACGTCGCCAACCAGAATGCGTGCACCCTGCTCACGAGCGTGCTCGACGACCCGACCGGGTACGGCCGAATCGTCCGCAAGAAGGACGGCCAGGTCGCGCGCATCGTCGAACAGCGCGACGCTTCGCCCGACGAACTCGACATCAAGGAGTGGAACACCGGCATCCTTTGCTTCCGTCGCGATCTCCTCGGCCCGGCGCTGCGCAACCTCACCACCGACAACGCTCAGGGCGAGTACTACCTGACCGACGTCGTCGCAGCACTCGCCGCCATGGGTCATCGCGTCGGCGCAGTGCAGGCCGATGCCTCCGAGACCCAGGGCGTCAACGACCGCTGGCAGCTCGCTCTCGCCGAGCGCGAGCTCCGCAATCGCACGAACCGCCATTGGCTGCTCAACGGCGTGACGATGCTCGATCCACGCCAGACCTTCATCGACGTCAACGTCAAGATCGGCCGTGACGTCACGATCTATCCCGGTTCGATGCTGCAGGGTTCCACTGTCGTCGGGGACAGCTGCGAGATCGGGCCGGACACTCGACTGACTGATTGTGTCGTCGGGACCAACACGACAATCGAACACACCGTCGGCGACAACGCCACTGTCGGCGGCGACGCAATCGTCGGTCCGTACGCCCATCTTCCCGCCGGCTCGACCGTCCTTTCGAACGCGACCACGGGAGCGTTCTACACTGCCCCCGTCGAGTAGCCCGCCGCTCTCGCAACCCTGCACCATCCTGCTCACCGCCCAACTCACCACCACAGCCGGGACTTCCACATGGAAAAGGTCACCACCAAGCGCCTCGCGATCTATACGGGGCGCACCCATCCTGAACTCGCTCAGGAGGTGGCCGAACACCTCGACAGCGAAGTCGGTCACGACAACCTCGTCGAGTTCGCCAACGGTGAGGTGCGTTGCAGCTTCGGTGAGTCGGTGCGCGGTACTGATGTGTTCATCATGCAGACGCACTA